>Ga0163216_100279_pt1 | contig 109393 bp, 112 predicted proteins | sample SynspAceP_FD_167610 | JGI IMG/M metagenome (GOLD analysis project Ga0163216, IMG submission 167610) | Saline lake microbial communities from Ace Lake in Antarctica - Synechococcus sp. Ace-P (Illumina Assembly) | ecosystem: Environmental > Aquatic > Non-marine Saline and Alkaline > Saline ... | reverse complement strand
TACAACAGCCGACGACCTCACTCATCGCTTGACGGCAAAACGCCCGATCAGGCCTACTTCAATCAGCAACTGCCAGATGCGGTAGCGGCGTAACCAAGGCGGAAAACCACTTAAGAAACGCCCAGAAACTGTTCAGACAAACCGAACCACCTCTTTCCTTGCGATCCTCGTCAAGCAAAGGCCAATCAAAGTTGGGAACAAAATGAAAGCAAACCATATCAAAATATTGTAGTTCAAAGTCATCCTCATTATAACAGTGACGCGCATAAATGGTCAATTTACTTCTGGTCTCGTTGTCCCTTAGGGCTTAGAGTGAACACTCGTGGTGTTCCAAAAAACTAGGGTTTTTGGAGCGTGCCAATATACCGGAATACAAAAAAATAAATGCCAGCATACAAGCTGCTTCTTGTTTTCCGTGTGACCCCTAGTCAAGCTTGTGAGCTGATTTAACAAACACACCAACTCCAAGACTCTTTCCGACAACGGAAACTTGACCATCAACTTCAACTAAACGACCGAAATCTTCAGGAAAGCCGCAAAGTTTATCGAACATCCAAGGCAGGTCATTGAGAGTTATAGGATTTCGACACTTTCGATCAACACTTGGAGTAAATTTAGAGACCCGAAAGTTCACCTCAGCTGGATCGCCAAAAATCGATGTAAACACTATCGGAACACCTAAGGTAACGAAACTACTTCCGATTGAAAATCCGATCGGAAGTACCAGAAGAAAGGTCGCTAGCTTCGTCATTATCTTTGCTACGTTACCGTTGGCCTTGAGACCCGCTACAATGCCCCAACCGAACAAGGTTGCCATCGCAAGTCCGGAAACAATGCTAGGAATTTTCACCAGGGAAACCCACTCCGGCGTGGCAAGGTACTGGCTGCCAAGCAGCCTGAATGACATGGGTACAAGAGCAATAACGAACCAAAGGATGAGGGAGCACCTAATCCAAACTGGAAGGCGCATAAGTGGATTTGATTCAGTTACAGCTCTGTCCATCACTAAGGTGGTACGTCACAATTCAGACTTTGCTGTGGCAGAGCCCTAAAAATCACTATTGTCTAAGATGATGAGTCGGTCAGACGTAGAATCTACGGGAACTTCGACTATATCGATAAAGCACTGCCAAAAACGACCGTCTTTGGAACGGTTCGCTGAACCAAAACAGAAAGTGATGATCCACTCCGACCAGGGCTCTCCGTTCACCAGTACAGAGTAACGATCGTTTCTTAGCAAACATAATCTAGATGCCAGTATGAGTAGGCGTGGGAATTGTCATGACAATGCTGTCGCAGCGAGTTTCTTCCAGCTTTTGAAACGGGAACGGATCAGGCGGCAGAGATACCTCACACGGGGTGCCGCAAGGCAGGACGTGTTCGATTACATCGAGATGCTTTACAACCCAACACGCACGCTCACTAACAACGGCACGCTGTCGCCGGTTGACTATGAAGCAACAGAGTTGAACCTGAAAAATGCAGGCATCTAGGAAACTAGGGGCGCCTCACGTCGCGGTTTGACGGCGTATTCAGGCACTCTTTATCTCTCGCGCCTTTGCATCGCTTTCAGAGCAACCGTTGTCGATTCACGAGAATATCCTCGAAGATCGCAGCATAGATCCGCTTCAAGCACGGGCAACGTTGCCGCCAACCTCTTCACACAAATCGATAAAAAGCTTCACATTCCTGTTACAGCCCAACGCCATGTCAGGCGCAGTGATTGGCGCGGGGGGGGGCAGGCGATGGCCGCTGCTCTTGCGTCTCTTCATCTTTGGGGGACCACCAAGGTCCAAAATACGGCGCAGCCGGTGCCCGCGGGGGCCGCTGCGTTATTGCACGTGCCCAGCATGGGCATACAAAAGACCGGAGCTAACACATGACCCGAATTTCACTCGCCTCGGCCGCTGCGCTGGCACTTTTTGCCAATGCCGCATCCGCCCAGACCGAAATCAGCTGGTGGCATGCCATGGGCGGCGCGCTGGGCGACACGGTCAACCAGATCGCGACCGATTTCAACGCCAGCCAGTCCGACTATGTCATCACCCCCGTGTTCAAAGGCACCTACGAAGAGGCCTTGACCGCTGGCATCGCCGCCTTCCGCGCGGGCGAGCAGCCGAACATCTTGCAAGTTTTTGACGCTGGCGCTGCTACCGTGATCGCCGCACAGGGCGCGACCATTCCGGTGCAGGATCTGCTGATCGACAATGGCGTTGATTTTAATATCGAAGACTATATTTCCGGCGTGCGCTACTTCTACGCCGACAGCGAAGACAAGATGATCGGCATGCCGTTCAACTCTTCCTCGCCCATCATGTACTACAACGTGCAAGCGCTAGAAGCCGCAGGCGTCACCCCGCCCAAGACCTACGAAGAATTCGAAACCGTGACCGCCCCTGCGCTGGTCGAAGCCGGCTATATCCCGCTGGCGCAGTCCCACTCCCCGTGGATCTGGGTTGAAAACTTTATGTCCCGTCATGATCTGCCCTTCGCCACGAACGACAACGGCTACACCGGTCTGGACACCCAGATCCTAGTGAATTCGCCAGAGCTGAAAATGCACTGGAGCAAGGTCAAGGAATGGCGCGATGCGGGCTTCTACGAGTGGTATGGTGCCGCTTGGAACGACAACCAAAAGCCGTTTGAAGAAGGTAAAGTCGCGATCTGGATGGGCTCTTCGGGTTCTTTCGGTGGGCTAAGCAAACTGGACCTGCCGTTCGATTTTTCGGCAACTGTTTTGCCGTACTGGGAATCTGTTACGACAGAGCCAAAGCAGACCTTCATCGGCGGCGCGGCGCTCTTCGCCATGTCCGGCAAGTCTGACGCGGAAAACGCCGCAACGGCTGCGTTCTTTCAGTACCTGACATCGCCTGAAACGCAGGTCATGTGGCACAAGGAAACCGGTTACGTCCCGGTCACCACCGCCGCCTACGAGATGGCCAAGGCTGAGGGCTACTATGACGAGCTGCCTGCTGCTGAAGTTGGCATCGAGCAGCTGTCGCTGCCCGCAGGCGAGCACACCAAAGGCTATCGCATGGGCTTTTACGTGCAGATCCGCGACGTGATGAACCGCGAATTTGGCCGCATCCTGGCCGGTGATACCAGCGTCGACGACGCTTTCACCGCGATCGAGGCCGAGTCGAACGAGCTGCTGGCGAAGTTCGCCCAGACCCAAGGCTAATCACGAAAAATCGCCGAAGGCCCCCTGCGGCCTTCGGCACCCCTTTGGAAATGTCTCATGAAACGTGCCGGATTTACCTCAGCATGGCTGCCAGCCATGCTTTTGCTGCCTCAATTGGCGGTCATCGCGATCTTCTTTTATTGGCCCGCAGCCCACGCGCTGCGATCTTCGTTTTACCTCCAAGACCCCTTCGGGTTCGGTGAAACCTTTGTCGGGCTGTCAAACTTCACATCCCTGCTGACATCCGCCGCCTATAGCCGCGCCGCGTGGTTCACGGTGTTCTTTACGCTGATCGTCACCTTCGGATCGCTTAGCATCGCGCTGCTGCTTGCGGTTAAGGCCGATAAGGTCATTCGGGGGGCTAAGACCTATCGCACGCTGCTGATGTGGGTCTATGCCGTCGCCCCGCCCGTGGCCGGCGTCATCGGTCTGATCATGTTCAATCAAAGCTGGGGGCCGCTCAAGGAATTCTTTGCGCTGTTCGGCTGGGACTTCAAATTGGGCGTGAACTACTTCGATACCGCCTTTGCGATGATCGCCGTGTCGATCTGGAAACAGGTGCCGGTCAATTTCATCTTCTTCCTGTCTGGCCTGCAATCGATCCCGAAATCAGTGCGCGAGGCGGCGTTGATCGACAACCGTTCTGCCACAGGTCGGTTCTGGGACATCACCTTTCCGCTGTTGGCCCCAACTGGGTTTTTCCTGCTGATCACCAATATCACCTACGCGATGTTCGACACCTTCGGCGTGATCGACACGGTGCTAAAGGGGCAGCCGGGCAACAACCCGATGACGCTGGTCTACAAAGTCTATGTCGACGGCTTTCGCGGCAACGATCTTGGCGGCTCTTCCGCGCAATCGGTGGTGCTGATGGTGCTGGTTCTGGCGCTGACCGTGTTCCAGTTCCGCATGATCGAACGCCGCATCCATTACACCTGAAGGACCGTGCAGATGACAACTCACAAACGCCGCCTGCGGCTGTCCACGGTGGTGGACCACGCCATTCTGATCGCCGGATCACTGCTGATGATCGTGCCAGTGCTGATGCTGGTGCAGATGACCTCTATGCCCGATCTGATTAATATGAAGACCGGGCCAAGCCTGTCGATTGGCGACCAATGGGTGCCCAACTTTGAAAAGGCGATGTTTCAGGCCGACGGCTTTTCCGGCATCAACACCGGTACGCGGATGCTGATGAACTCGTTCATCCTTGGCATCGGCTTTGCCTTCGGCAAGATTTTTGTCGGCATGCTTGCTGCCTATGCGATCGTTTACTTCCGCATGCGCTATGCCTCGCTCGCGTTCTGGATCATCTTTACCACGCTGCTTCTGCCGCTCGAAGTGCGCATTCTGCCGTCCTACGAAGTTGTGCAGCGACTGGGGATGCTGAACACCTATCAGGGCCTGATCATCCCGCTGATCGCTTCGGCCACGGCGACGTTCTTTTTCCGCCAATACTTCCGGTCGATACCAGAGGAGCTGGTCGAGGCCGCGCGCATCGACGGTGCCGGGCCCGTGCGGTTCTTCTTTGACATCCTGATCCCGCTTTCGCGCACCATGATCGCGGCGATGTTCATCATCATGTTTGTCTATGGCTGGAACCAATACCTTTGGCCCACCATGGTCACGACAGAAGAGGGGATGTTCACCCTTGTCCGCGGGATCAAGCAAATCACCCAGATGCTGGAAGGCAACCAGATCCCCGAATACGGCCGCGCTAATATGCTTGCCCTGATCGCGATCCTGCCCCCCGTTATGATCGTCATTTTCTTCCAAAGTTGGTTCGTCAAAGGCCTGACTGAATCCGACAAGTAAGGACTAATTCCATGTCTCACGTCACACTGACCGCCCTTCGCAAGATTTACGCCAACGGTTTTGAAGCCGTCAAACCGGCCAGCTATGCCATCACCCCGGGCGAATTCGTCGTGCTGGTCGGCCCGTCGGGCTGCGGCAAATCCACGATGCTGCGCATGATTGCGGGGCTCGAAGATATCTCTGACGGCACGTTGGAAATTGCGGGGCGGGTGGTCAATACGCTCGACCCCGCTGACCGCGATATCGCGATGGTGTTCCAAAACTACGCGCTTTACCCGCATATGACCGTGCGCAAGAACATCGGCTATGGTTTGCAGAACCGCAAAATCCCCAAGGATGTCATCGCCGCAAAGGTGGCAGAAGCATCGGCCCTGCTGAACCTTGACGACTATCTTGACCGCAAGCCCAGCCAGTTGTCCGGTGGCCAGCGCCAACGCGTCGCCATGGGCCGCGCCATTGTGCGTGACCCCGCGCTGTTCCTGTTTGACGAGCCGCTGTCGAACCTTGATGCCAAGCTGCGCAACCAGATGCGGATTGAAATCAAGGCCCTGCAACGCCGCCTTGGTGTCACCAGCATTTATGTCACTCACGATCAGGTCGAGGCGATGACCATGGCCGACCGCATCATCGTGATGAATGCAGGCCGGATCGAACAAATCGGCACCCCGGCGGAAATCTATCACACCCCCGCAACGACCTTTGTCGCGTCGTTTATGGGGGCGCCGCCAATGAACCTGTTGGACGGCCAGATCGCTGGCGGTGCCGCACGTGTTGGCGATCATGCGGTCATGACAGACGCGCCCGCCGCCCCGGGCCCGGTCACCGTTGGCATCCGGCCAGAGGATATTGTCGCCGACCCTAATGGCCCGCTGACCCTCGATATCGCCATCGTCGAAGAACTTGGTGCACACCGCCTGTTACATGGCACATTGGCAGGCCAACAGCTGAGCGTTCACGTCGGAAAAGACAGCCCCGCCACGACCGGGCCTTTTCGCGCCGCGCTAAAGCCGTGCGCTGTGTCGCTCTTTGACGCTGGAACGGGGGAACGGCTGTGATCGCGACCTTGCCCGCGCTGCCGTTGGTCACAGCACAAGAGCGCACCGCCATTCTGTCCAGCCCGCGCACCGCCGCAGGCCACCGCGCCTTGATGCAGGCGATTCCGGCGATGAATGCGGTGCAATGTGGCGGCACGGCAAGCGCTGCGTCCTTGCCGGTCACGCTGTCCGTCGCCGCGTGGAACGTCGAACGCTGCCTGTTCCCGCAGGCCAGTGCCGACCTGCTGCGCCCCTACGCGCCTGACATCGTGCTGTTGTCAGAGGTCGATCACGGCATGGCCCGCACCAGTCAACGCCACACCACGGCGGACATGGCCGGCGCGCTGGGCATGACCTATGCCTTCGGGGTGGAGTTTCATGAACTTGACCTTGGTGGCCCGACAGAGCGTCATTTTTGCACCGATGATTTCAACGCGTGCGGGTGGCACGGCAATGCGATCCTAAGCCGGGTGCCGTTCGAGCGGGTCACGCTGGTCCGGCTGGACGACCATGGTCATTGGTTCGCCTCGGATGAGCGTGACGCCGACCCGAACCAGCCGCGCGTTGGAGGGCGAATGGCCTTGCTCGCTATTGTTCCTACTGCGACGGGCGCGGTCTGCGCCGTGTCGACCCACCTTGAAAGCAACGCGAATGGTGACCACCGCGCGCAGCAATTTGACCTGCTGATGGACGCCATCGACGCCTTTGCCCCCGGATTGCCCGTTGTGATTGGCGGAGATTTGAATACCGGCAACCACATGCCGCCGGATTTTGACTGGCGGGCAGAGCCGCTGTTCGAACGCGCAGTTTCGCGCGGTTATGACTGGTCCGCGACACCCGATGGCCTGACCACCCGCGCTAGCCTGATTACCCCGCACCCGGACCGCCAGATGAAGCTTGATTGGTTTGCCCTACGCGGCGCTGTGCCATTGGAAACAGCGCTTATCCCCGCGCAAGATCAAACCGGCCGCCCCCTGTCGGACCATGATGCTGTGTGGTGCAGGCTGAAAACACAGGGCTAAGCTGTAGCGACTGGCGGATCTGCCACCTTTGCTCGCACATCGGCGGCTGTTCTGAAAACCTGCATTATATTGACCTGAATCAACTCCAACGCCGCTGAACTGGCGCATTATGACGGTATTGAAACAGGGAGTGCCGCCGATGATGACTGTTACAAAACCAAGTCCGAACAGGGTCGACATCGTCTTGTCTGGCCTTCTTGATACGGCCGAAATGGGCGAAGCCCTTGATGATCTGATTGCGCAGTCAGCGGACGTCACCCACGGCCAGATGCTTTATACTGTGCAGGATTTTGAAATGCCGACGCTGGGCGCGATCACCGCTGAAATCGCGCGCATGCCCAACCTGCTGTCACTTCTGACCCGCTTTGATAAATGCGCGGTCCTCACGGACAGCCCTTGGCTGCGCACCGCTGCCGAATTTGAGGGCGCGATGATCCCGATGATCAGCATCAAGGGCTTTGCATTGGCAGACACCGCCAGGGCAGAAGCGTGGCTTGCGGATAAACCGGACGACGAGAACGAGGAACCCTTCGACAATTTCCCAGTCTAGGGTACGTCAAAGCCGCATGAATCGTCGTCCTCGCAGTGCCCTAAACAAAAGCGGTATCTTATGAAATCTGCCCCGCAAGACCGCCTTGTCACCGCATTGCTGATTATCGCTGCGCTTGGCCTGATCACGGGCAGCGTGTTGTGGCTGTCGGGCAGGGTGGATACGGCGAACATCGTCTGGGCGCTGGGCGTTTGCCCCGTGCTTGCAGTGCTCGTGGTCGACATCCTGCGCAGCCTTTTAAAGGGCGAGGTCGGGCTAGATATCGTGGCGGCCCTGTCCATGTCAGCGGCGCTGCTTTTTGGCGAAACCCTTGCCGCCGCCGTCGTCGCGCTGATGTACACTGGCGGTACGGTTCTAGAGCATTTCGCCCAAGGCCGCGCCCGGCGCGAGATGTCTGCCCTGCTATCGCGCGTGCCGCGCACGGCTGCCCGGTATCGCGATGGCAGCTTGGAAGACGTGCCGCTGGACGTCATCGCGCCGGGGGACGTGTTGCTGATCCGTCAGGGTGATGTGGCCCCCGTCGACGGTACCATAACCAGTGACAGCGCGATGCTGGACCTATCCGCCCTGACCGGAGAGTCGATGCCCGTGCGCGTGACGTCAGGGCAAGAGGTGATGAGCGGCGCGACCAATGCGGGCGATGCCTTTGACCTGCAGGTCACGCGGGCCGCTGCGCAAAGTACCTTTGCGGGGATCGTGCGGCTGGTCGAGGCGGCGCAGGCGTCTAAGGCACCCATGTCCCGGCTGGCCGACCGCTGGTCGCTGATGTTCCTTGTCGTCACGGTCACGCTTGCGACGGCTGCATGGTGGTTCACAGGCGATCCGATCCGCGCTGTCGCTGTTTTGGTGATCGCGACGCCGTGCCCGCTTATTCTGGCTGTGCCAGTCGCGCTGGTGGCTGGCCTGTCACGAGCTGCGCATTTTGGCGTTTTGATCAAAGGTGCCGGTCCGCTAGAGGCATTGGCCCGCATCACGACGCTGATCCTTGATAAGACCGGCACGCTGACAGACGGGCGGCCTCAGATCGTGTCGATTACTGCACAGGGCGCACTGACGCAGGACGAGGTTCTGTATTTTGCAGCCGCTCTTGATCAGGCGTCGCAACACCCGATCGCGCAGGCGATTGTCGCCGCAGCCAAGGCGAGCGGCGCGAATTTACCGGTGCCGCAGTCCATTGTCGAAACCCCCGGCGAAGGCGTCGCTGGCACGGTCGATGGTCGCCGCGTCGTTGTGGGCGGCGCAGATTTTGTCGCCGCAAAGGTCGGCTCTGCTGGCACCGACGCGGCAATGGCTGGTTCGGTTATCGTGGCGCTGGGCGTGGACGGCAAACCAGGCGGCTATCTGGTGATGGCCGATGCCCTGCGCCCGGGCACGGCGCAGCTGCTGGCCGGGCTGCGCGGCCTTGGCGTTGGTCGCATCCTGCTGGCCACCGGTGACCGCCGCGCCGTGGCCGACGCGGTGACGCAAGGGTTGCAACTGGACGCGGTCCACGCCGATCTGACACCGGATCGCAAGGTCGCGCTGGTCGTGGCCGAACATCAGACAGGGCGCGTGATGATGGTCGGTGACGGTGTGAACGACGCCCCCGCATTGGCGGCTGCAGACATCGGCGTTGCCATGGGCGCGCGCGGCGCCGCAGCGTCGGCCGAAGCGGCTGATGTCGTACTGCTGGTCGACAACCTTGACCGCCTGCTGCCGGGGATTGAGATCGCGCAAAAGGCCCGCCAGATCGCAGTGCAAAGCGTTGCCGTCGGGATCGGCCTGTCTGTCGCAGGCATGGTCGTTGCGGCCCTTGGGTATTTGACGCCGGTGCAGGGGGCTGTCGCGCAAGAGCTTATTGATGTCGCGGTCATCCTTAACGCGCTGCGGGCACTGCGTATTTCGCCCAGTGTTTGGACAGCGCCAGCCACGACGTAACGCTGCAAGGCGTTCGGTTTTAGCCAGTCACCACCCCGTCTTTTACCAAAACCCGGCGGCGGCACAGCCCGGCGATGGTGTCGTCATGGGTCGAGATCAGGAAGGTCGTACCTTCCTCTGCATTGATCTGCGCGATCAGCGCCATGACCTGCATCGCCGATGCGCGGTCAAGATTGCCCGTTGGCTCGTCCGCCAAGACCAGTTCGGGCGCGTTCATCAACGCGCGCGCGACGGCGACCCGCTGTTTCTGCCCGCCCGACAGATTGGCCGTGGGAAAGTCGATTCGATCTTCCAGCCCCATACGCGCCAGTAAATCACGCCCGCGGGTCCGGGCGGCGGCCGTTTCCCGGCCGTCGCGGACGGCAGTTGGAAATAGGACATTTTCCAGCGCGGTAAAGTCTGGCAGCAGGTTGTGGAATTGAAAAACGAACCCGATGTGCTTGTTGCGGAACTGCGTTAACTGCGCGTCACCAGCGGCCAGCAAGTCCTGCCCCAGCATGGTATAGCTGCCCGATGTCGGCTGCATCAACGTGCCAAGGATCGTCAGCAGCGTGCTTTTCCCCGATCCCGACGCGCCCAGCAGGGCCGCCATTTCGCCTTTTTCCAGCGCCAGCGTCAGACCGCGCAGGACGTGGGTTGCGGCATCGCCGGACCCGTAGGTCTTGACCAGATCGCGCACCTCTAGCAGGGCGCTCATTGGCCGATGGCCGTAACGGGATCGACGCGCGCGGCGGACCGTGCAGGCAGGATAGACGCGGCGATGGCACCGATGACGGTCAACAGAATGGCAAGGCCATAGCTGCCCTGTGTGATGTCCATCGGCAAAGTGCCGGATCGAAACGCGTCGCGCGTCGGAAACGGCAAAAGCGCCAGATAACCAAGGCCTGCGCCCGTCAGGCCGCCCATCAAGCCGATCAGCGCCCCTTGGGTGACAAAAACAAAGACGACAAAGCCGCGCGATGCGCCCATCGCCCGCATGATCCCGATTTCCGGCCTGCGCCGATAGGTCGACAACAGCAGCGCCGAGGCGACGCCGATGACGATGGTGATCAGCGCGAAGGTCTTCAGGAAATACCCCGTCTGTGCCTGCGCGGCCAGCGCCTCCATCAGTTGCGCAGCACCGTCGGTCCAAGGCACGGCGTCCAATCCGGTTAGCGCTTGAATGCGCAGCGCTGTGGCATCCGCTGCGTTCAGGTCGGTCAGTTTAATCTCGATCCGCGTGGCCCCCTGCGGCAGACCAAAAAGCGAGCGGGCGGTGGACAGGCTGACGAAGGCGCGCGCGCCGTCCATGCTTCCGTTCCCCGTCTGATAGATCCCGCCGAGCGTCAGTAAAGCCGTCGCGCCCTGCGCCGTTTGCAGTCGCAGAACCTGACCGACGGACAAATCCAGATCATCCGTCAGGTCGCGTCCCAGCACGATGACGCCAGCGCCCAGCCTTTCGGACCCCGCGACCGTATAGCCGGCAAGGTTCAGGATCGCGGATTCCAGTCCCGGCTCTACCCCCGTCACGCTGACCTGCGACACCTGCGCGCCGCGTGTTAAAAAACCGGCCCCGGTGATTTGCGGGGAAACGGCTATGACGCCCGGCACGGTGGCAATCAAAGGGGCCCAAGTGGCGGCCTGCGATAGCGTTGCAGTGCGGGTGCTGCCGCGTTCTGACGCAAGCAGGACATGCCCCGGCGGCGTCACCAGAAGCGGGGGATCGGTATCCTCTGCCGTGATGGTGATGTGGGGGATGTCGCCCACGGTGCGCGACAGGATGAATTCCGCCAACCCGCCAATTAGCGCGGACATAAAGATAAAAATGAAAACGCCGACAGCGACGCCTAGCACCAAAAGCGCGGTCTGCGCCTTGCTGGCCGTCAGATACCGCGCTGCGATCTTGATGGCATAGCGCATCAGGGGGTCGCCACCGTAACGGATTGTCCGTCAGTGACACCGCTGGCATCCGTGATGACAACGTTACCCACCGCAAGCCCGGATGTGGCGATCAGCCGATCTGCGGGCCAGTCCACGACAGACAGGGCGCGGCGTGCAGCCTTGCCGTCGGTGACAACATAAACATCGCCGCCTGCCAACGCCGTGCGCGGAACCGTCAGCGCGGCGTCCCGCTGGTCAACGACGATATTGGCCACCACGGTCAGGCCGATGGGGGCCTTAGTCGGGGCATCAAATGTCATCTTAATCGCAAGCCCGCCGGTGGTGACGTCCACCCGGTCAGAGACAAAGCTGACATGGCCATCGCGCACTTCGCTTTCGCCAGCGAGTTGCAAATGCGCAGTCTGCTGCAAGGCGATCTGCGTGGCATACGCTTCATCCACGTCCGCCGCGACCACGATGTCGCCCAGATCGGCAAGGGTCAGTAGGGGGAGGGTGGGGCCAACGATCTGTCCCGCCTCGACCTGCAGTTGCAGCACGCTACCCGCGATCGGCGCACGAATCGTCAGATTGTCCAATGCCACCTGCGCCTGATCAAGCAGGGCGGTTTGACGCGCAACCTCTTGATCTGCGGACTGCACAGCGCGGGCGTCCGCCTCTAGCACGGCGCGGGCGATGTTGGTGCCAAGCGCCTTGGCGCGGGCGTAGGTTTCTGTTGCTTCGGTTTGGGCAACCAAGGCGGCGTCTAGGCCCGCCACCGCTTGGCGCAAAACGGTGTTCTGCGCGGCGGTGTCGACCTGTGCCAGCGGTTGACCTGCTGCTACGATGTCGCCTTCGGCCACCATAAGCTCTGTCAAATTGCCACTGGCGACGGACCGCACGTCGACCGGTCTGACCGCCGCAACCCGGCCGTTGACCGCAAGGATGCGCGTCACGGGGGCAAGCGCTGCGACCTCAACCGCGACCAGTGGCGGGGCGACAGGCCAAAGCGTAATATACGCGAGGGCCGACAAGCCGACAGCGACCACAAAGCCGCTGATCCATCGCCACCAACGCCGCGGGGCAGGGGCCGCATTGATCACGGCAGGGACCTGATGCGGCGGTTGCTGCGGGACCGCCGCGGTGGCTGGTGTGACTGTCGGTGCCGGGTTCAAGACAAAACCTTTCGTAGAGCGGGGGCCGTTCAGGCTGCGTGACCTGAAGGGGGCGCTACCCGATGACACTACGATAGGCGTTTGATGCACAATTGCTTTGATCTAAATCAGCCGCGCGATGCGCGCTGGGACAGGCCAAGCCAAGGTTTTGCAGACACTGACGCTGCCGGAATGGGCAGTGCCTAGTCGCGGCTGCAGAACAGATCGTAGACCAGATCGATCACCTGACGGGACCGGTCGTCTGCAAGGCTATAGAAAATCGTTTTGCCGTCACGGCGCGGTACGACGAATCCTTCTAGCCGCAAGCGTGCCAGCTGTTGCGACACAGCGGCCTGCCGGGCAGAGAGCAACGCCTCTAGTTCCGTCACGGATTTCTCGCCGCTGGCCAAGTGACACAGGATCATCAGCCGCCCCTCGTGGCTGATCGCCTTAAGAAAATTCGCCGCCTCGGTGGCGTTCTTCATCATCTTGTCGAGGTCTTCACCCCGGATGCTGTCATCAATGATCGGAATACCCACAGGCCAGCCTATTGTTCTAAGTCATTTTTGGTCACAAGACCTTTAGTGCATGAAGATCGCCGCGTCATGCGTCTAATTGATCACTTCACTGCCAGCGTCCGCGAACATGCTGTCCAGCAGACCCCAGAAAAAATCAGGCCCCGGATAGCCTTCGATACGGTTCACTTCCGTGCCCGCGGCGATCAGCACAAAGGTCGGCGTAAAGACCACGGGCCGGGCAAGGGTCAGATCGTCCGGCACCGGGTCGCGCAGATCAATGCGCCGCAGTGGTGCTAAAACGGCTTCTGGCGTTTTGGGATAGATCGGCCCAATTTCGGCGTTCCACCGGACGCACCACTGGCAGCCAGCCTGTTCGACCATCACCAATTCCATCGCGGGTCCGGTGTCCTGCGCCGCGGCGGGGGCGCCGGCCAAGAGCATCATCGCGCCAAGCGCAGTGCGAAGTGTGATCATAGTCGCAACCTTCCACGGCGATTGACGGAATGCATTACATAACTCATAATTTGAATATGTGAATAACTCAAGGAACGTACGCGTGTTCGATATGACATACCTTGGGGCCGCATTCGCAGGCTTGCTGTCGTTCTTTACGCCCTGCATCTTACCGATGGTGCCGTTCTATCTGTGCTACATGGCCGGAATTTCCATGTCAGAACTGCGCGGCGACGATGAAATCGCCCCCGGTGCGCAGGGCCGATTGGTGCTGCAGGCCGTGTTCTTTGCGCTGGGCGTCACGACGATTTTCATGCTGCTTGGCATGGGGGCAACGGCGGTAGGCCAAGCCTTTGGTCAGTGGAAGCAGCCCCTTAGCTATGTCGCGGCGGCGGTGCTGTTCGTGTTTGGTCTGCATTTCCTTGGTGTGGTCCGCATCCCGTTTTTGTACCGCGAAGCGCGCGTTGAAAGCAAAGTCGAGCCGACGACTGTTGTCGGGGCCTACGTCATGGGCCTTGCCTTTGGTTTCGGCTGGACGCCCTGCGTCGGGCCAGCGTTGGCGGCGATCCTGATGATCGCCAGCGGCATGGGCGACATCTGGCGCGGCGCGTTGTTGTTGGCCGTCTACGGTGTCGGCATGACTGCCCCATTTGTGGTGGCCGCGCTATTTGCAAAGCCCTTTCTGGGCTGGGTGCAACGGCACCGCGCCGCCATGGGTTATGTCGAAAAGGCGATGGGGATCATGTTGATTATCTTTGCCATTTTGATCGTTACCAATTCCATAAATGTCATTGCCCAATGGATGATCGACACCATTCCTGGTGCCGGATCCCTTGGCTAAAGGGAGGATAAGATGCTGAAATCACTCACGCTTGCGCTGGCTCTTGTTGCTGCGCCCGTCATGTCCGCCACGGTTGGCGACGATGGGCTGCACAAGGCGCCGTGGATCATCGACACCTTCAAGGACCTGCGCGAGGATCTGGCCGACGCGGGTGCCGAGGGCAAGCGCCTGATGGTCATCATCGAGCAACGCGGCTGCATCTATTGCAGTAAAATGCACGAGGAGGTTTTCGTGCTGCCGGTCATCGAAAAGCTGCTGACCGACGACTATTATGTGGTGCAACTCAACATGTTCGGCGATCTTGATGTCACGGACTTTGACGGCACCGTGCTGCCGGAAAAGGACATGATCGCGCGGTGGAATATGATGTTCACCCCAACCATGATGTTTATGCCCGAATCTGTCCCGGACGATGTCACCGCCGTGCAGGCCGCTGTCGCCACCGTGCCGGGTGCTTTTGGCAAATTTACGACCTTCAATATGCTGAACTGGGTCAAGAATCATGGCTATGACAGCGACGAGCCGTTCCAAAAATACCATGCCCGCATGATCGAGGCGGGTGCCTTTCCTGAATGATCCCAGCGACTTGACGATGCCGCACTGCAGAAACATTCAAGAATTGTAATTTGTAATTGCGTTATGCTGTCACACCGGTCTACCCTGTATGCAACGGAATGCGAACATGCAGGGGAGGTGTCATGAACCGCACGCTTACAGCCATCGCAGGGGTATGCCTTGCTACGACTGCTGCCGCGCAAGAGGTGGCACCACTCGACGTCAGCTTTGATGAATACGGTGCAATTGCCGCGTCCTTGTCCGGTGTTCCGGGCGATGCGGCCGCCGGCAAAGAGGTGATGTCAGAACGCAGCATCGGGAACTGTGTGGCCTGTCATCAGGTCACCGCGCTCGAGGCTACGTTTCAAGGCAATGTCGGCCCGTCTTTGGACGGTGCGGCGGATCGCTGGGATGAATCCCAGCTGCGCGGCATCGTGGCAAACGCCAAGATGACGTTCCCGGAAACGGTCATGCCCGCCTTTTACAAGGTCAACGGCTATATACGCCCCGGCGACGCCTACACTGGCAAGGCAGGCACAGAACCACTGCCGCCACTGCTGAGCGCACAACAGATCGAAGACGTCGTCGCCTATCTGACGACGCTCAAGGAATAACGCGGCCCAAAGGAAGAGGTCATCCGATGACAATCACACGTAGACAAACATTTATGATGGCGCTTGGCGCGTCCGTCGCAGCGGCCATGCCGTTTCGCGCTTTTGCTGACGCGTCCGAAGACTCGATCGCAGCCTTTACCGGCGGTGCCGAGATGGGAACCGAAGGTCTGACGCTGACCGCGCCAGAGATCGCGGAAAACGGCAACACCGTCCCGGTCGAAGTCAGCGCACCCGGCGCTGTGTCAATCATGCTGCTGGCCACGGGCAACCCGACGCCAGACGCCGCGATCTTTAACTTCGGCCCGCTGGCTGCGTCGCAAACGGCGTCCACCCGGATCCGCTTGGCCAAGACGCAGAACGTGATGGCGATTGCGAAAATGGCGGACGGCAGCTTCGTTCAGGCCACGCAAGAAGTGAAGGTTACCATCGGCGGCTGCGGCGGCTGATCAGGAGGATATGAACAATGGCTGACAACGTAAAACCCAAGGTCCGCGTACCCAAAACAGCGGCCGCAGGCGAGGCGATCACGCTGAAGACCCTGATTTCGCACCCAATGGAATCCGGGCAGCGCAAGGATGACGCGGGCAACCTGATCCCGCGGTCGATCATCAATCGCTTTACCTGTGAATTCAACGGTCAGAGCGTCATCGACGTGACGATGGAACCGGCGATTTCCACCAACCCTTATTTCGAGTTCGAGGCCACCGTGCCAGAGGCCGGGACATTCACCTTCACATGGTATGACGACGACGGCTCCGTCTACACCGAAAGCCAGGACATCGCGATCGGGTAACCCGAAGCGGAGGACGACAGGGGAGGGACGACAATGAGAACAACAGGACTTTTGACCGCCGCCATCGCATTGGTTGCGACCGGTGCTGTGGCCCAAGATGACCACCAACTGGTCACAAACGGCGACATCGAAATCGTGACCGAAGCGCCCGCGCCCGACTATATTTCGGGCCTGCGTACAATCTACTCTGGCTGGCGTTTCCGCGACGCGTCGCTGCAGGAAATGCAGATGGACGACTTCGAAAACCCGGCCATCATCGCCGTCGATAAAGCCATCGTGCAATGGTCAACGGTGGACGGCACCGAAGGCAAATCCTGCGCGTCCTGCCACGAAGATGTAGAGCAAAGCATGCTTGGCGTGCGCGCGGTCTATCCGAAATGGAACGAGGACGCAGGCGAAGTGCGTACCCTTGCCATGCAGATCAACGACTGCCGCACCGAGAACATGGGGGCCGAGGCGTGGAAATACGACGGCTCTGACATGACCGGGGCAGAGGCGCTGATTTCCATGCAATCACGCGGCATGCCGGTCAACGTGGCCATTGATGGCCCCGTGGCTGACACCTGGAAGCAGGGCGAAGAGATGTATTACACGCGCTATGGCCAGCTAGAGCTGTCCTGCGCGTCCTGCCATGAAGAAAACTATGACAACTACATCCGCGCTGACCACCTGAGCCAAGGCCAGATCAACGGCTTCCCGGCGTTCCGTCTGAAAAACGACGGTTTGGTGCAGACGCACAACCGCTTTAAGGGCTGCATCCGCGACACGCGTGCGGAAACCTATAGCCCCGGCAGCGCCGAATTCGTCGCGCTAGAGCTTTATGTTGCATCGCGCGGTAACGGCCTGTCGGTCGAAGCGCCGTCAGTTCGCCCGTAACAAACAAGCCCGCGCGTGGTTTTCCCATGCGCGGGCTTTTCTGCCTCTCATTATATTCCAAATCGTGAATAAGTTTACCAAAGGACCGCGCCCATGATCTCTCGTCGTGATTTCCTGCAGGCCAGTGTGGCGGCATCCGCCATCATCGGCGCGTCCGGGTTTGGCCGCTGGGGCCGTCTGGCCGCGCAGCAGGCGCTGACGCAGGACCAATTGTTGCAGTTCGATACCTACGGCAATGTGTCCCTGATCCACGTCACTGATATTCACGCGCAGCTCAAGCCGATCTATTTCCGCGAACCGTCTGTGAACCTTGGCGTCGGCCCGAATAAGGGCGAGGTGCCGCACATCACCGGTGCCGACTTCCGCAAGCTTTACGGGATCGATGATGGGTCTGCGTCGCACTATGCGCTGTCGTCCGGCGACTTTAGCGCGCTGGCGCAGGGCTATGGCAAAATGGGCGGCCTTGACCGGGTAGCCACGGTCATCAACGCCATCCGCGCCGACCGCCCGGATGCGATCCTGCTGGATGGCGGCGACACATGGCATGGCTCCATGACGTGTTACGAGACGCAAGGCCAGGACATGGTCAACGTCATGAACCTGCTTAAGCCTGACGCCATGACCTTCCACTGGGAATTTACCCTTGGGTCCGACCGGGTGCGCGAAATCGTCCAAGATTTGCCGTTTGCAGCCATGGGGCAGAACATCTTTGACGCTGAATGGGACGAGCCCAGCGAGGATTTCAAACCCTACGAATTCTTCGAACGCGGCGGCGTAAAGGTCGCCGTGATCGGTCAGGCCTTCCCCTATATGCCCATCGCCAACCCCGGCTGGATGTTCCCCGAATACAGCTTTGGTATCCGCGACGCGCATATGCAGGACATGGTCAACGAGGTGCGCGGCATGGGTGCCGAACTGGTCGTTTGCCTGTCGCACAACGGCTTTGACGTGGACAAAAAGATGGCCGCAAACGTCACCGGCATCGATGTCATCCTGTCCGGTCACACCCACGACGCGCTGCCAGAACCTGTGCTGGTCGGCGAGACGATCATCGTCGCCTCTGGCTCGAACGGAAAATTCGTCAGCCGCGTTGATCTGGATGTGCGCGATGGCCGCATGATGGGTTTCCGTCACAAGCTGATCCCGATCTTCTCTGACGTCATCACCCCTGACGCAGAAGTGGCAAAAGCCATCGACGCCGAACGCGCGCCGTTCAAAGACCGGCTAGAGGAAGTCATCGGGCGCACCGACGACACCTCTTTGCTGTATCGCCGGGGCAATTTTAACGGCACATGGGACGACCTGATCTGCAACGCTCTGCTCGACCAGCGCGATGCGCAGATCGCCTTGTCGCCCGGTGTACGCTGGGGGCCGTCGATCTTGCCCGGTTCTGATATCACGCGCGAAGACATCTGGAACGTCACCTCGATGACCTACGGCAAGGCCTACCGGTCCGAAATGACTGGCGAGACGCTGAAACTGATCATGGAAGACGTGGCCGACAACCTGTTCAACCCCGACCCCTACTATCAGCAGGGCGGCGACATGGTTCGCGTCGGCGGCATTGGTTATAAGATCGACATCACCAAACCTATTGGAGAGCGGATTTCCGACCTGACGCTTTTGGCGACGGGCGAGGCGATTGACGCCGCCACGCCATATGTCGTCGCCGGCTGGGCCTCGGTCAACGAGGATACCGAAGGGCCGCAGATCTGGGATGTGGTCGAGGACTACATCGCATCACAGGGCACCGTGTCGGTGCCCGACAACACCAACGTCGTCGTTGTTGAATAGGGGAACATCATGAAGACCTTTGCACTCGCAGGATTGCTGGCCATCACCGCCACCTTTGCCATGGCGGAGGGGGTCAACCACAAGGTCGCCGTCCACGTCGACGAGAACGATCCGCAGGTCATGAACATGGCCCTGAACAATGTCGGCAACCTGATCAGCTATTACGCAGAGCAGGGCGATACCGTCACGGTTGAGGTCGTAACCTACGGCCCTGGCCTGATGATGCTGGTTGAAGGGGAAAGCCCCGTCGGCGACCGCATCGCCGCGATGACCTTGGCAAACGACGGCCTGACCTTCGCTGCCTGTGCCAACACATTGGCCGGGATGGAGAAAAAGGCGGGCCACGACATTCCCCTGATGTCAGAGGCGACGGTCGTCCCCTCTGGCGTCGTGCAACTGATCACCCTGCAAGAAGATGGATACGCCTACGTGCGGCCCTAGGGCCCGTTGGCCGAGAAGGAGAGAGACATGGAACACTACAAGGGCTTGAAGCCATCCCGCCGCAATTTTCTGACAGGGGCTGCCGCTGTCGGCGGTGCGCTGGCCGGATCGCGGTTGTCGGCGCAAACCGCCGATCCGCTTATCGTAAACCCGCAGCCGTGGCGCCAAGACCTTGGCGCTGGCGTTGATGCCGCGCCCTACGGTGTGCCGTCAACGTTCGAGGCTGACGTCATCCGCCGCGACGTGCCGTGGTTGACTGCTGACGCGGTGAGTTCGGTCAACTTTACCCCGCTGCACGCGCTAGACGGGATCATCACACCGAATGGGTTGTGCTTTGAACGTCACCACGGCGGCGTCGCCGTGATTGAGCCGTCAGAGCATCGCTTGATGATCAACGGTTTAGTGGACAAAGAACTGGTCTTCACGATGGAAGACCTGATGCGCTTCCCCCGCGAAAACCACGTCTATTTCTTGGAATGCGCCGCCAACTCCGGCATGGAATGGGCTGGCGCGCAGCTGAACGGCTGCCAGTTTACCCACGGCATGATCCATAACGTGCAATACACCGGCGTGCCCCTGCGGCTGCTGCTGGAAGAGGCCGGTGTGAAGACCGAGGGGAAGTGGATCATGGTCGAAGGCGCTGACGCCGCTGGCATGAACCGCTCTATCCCGATGGAAAAAGCGCTGGATGACTGCCTGGTCGCCTTTAAAATGAACGGCGAGGCGCTGCGCCCCGAACAAGGCTATCCCCTGCGGCTGGTCGTGCCGGGTTGGGAAGGCAATATGTGGGTCAAGTGGATCCGCCGGATCGAAGTTGGCGACCAGCCTTGGCACGCCCGCGAGGAAACCAGCAAATACACCGACCTGCTGGCCAACGGCGTCGCGCGTCGCTTCACATGGGAGATGGACGCAAAATCCGTCATCACATCGCCAAGCCCGCAAGCCCCGATCACCCATGGCAAAGGTCCGCTGGTCATCACAGGCGTCGCATGGTCCGGCCGCGGTACGATCCCGCAGGTGGACGTGACGACCGATGGCGGCATGAACTGGCACAAGGCCCGCATGTCTGGCCCTAGCTTCGATAAATCGATGCATCGTTTCTATTATGAAATGGACTGGGACGGCGCGCCGCTGCTGCTGCAAAGCCGGGCGCATGACAGCACCGGATACGTGCAGCCAACCAAGGACGCGCTGCGCAAAATCCGCGGCGAAAATTCGATCTACCACAATAATGGTATCCAGACTTGGGCCATCGATGCTGACGGAAAGGCTGAAAATGTCGAAATCTCTTAATCTCGCTGCAGCCCTACTGACCTTTGCCACCGCAGCCGCCGCGCAAGACGTGGCACCGTCAAAGGACGGCGGATATGGCATTGGCCGCGCTGCGATGCCCGAAGAAGTCGCTGCTTGGAACACCGACATCCGCCCCGATGGCATGGGTCTGCCTGTCGGCAGTGGCGATGTGCTGACGGGCGAAGATATCTACGTCGAAAACTGCTCTGTCTGCCATGGCGACTTTGGCGAGGCTGTCGGCCGCTGGCCTGTGTTGGCTGGCGGTGATGGCACGTTGGAATACAAAGATCCGGTCAAGACTGTGGGCAGCTACTGGCCCTATTTGTCGACTGTGTTCGACTACGTGAACCGCGCCATGCCTTTTGGCCACGCAGCCTCGCTCAGTGATGATGAAACCTATGCGCTGACGGCCTATATCCTTTATCTGAACGATCTGGTGGATGATGATTTCACCCTGTCGAACGAAAACTTCACCGAAGTGTCCATGCCGAACGTCGATAACTTTATCGACGACGACCGGGCAGAGACGGAGTTTCCGATCTTCATGGCAGAAGCCTGCATGGAGAACTGCAAAGACAGCGTCGAGATTACGATGCACGCCAGCGTGGTCGATGTGACGCCAGAGGAAACGGCCGCCAAGGCAAACGAGGCCGCCGCAGAAGCAGCCGCTGTTGAAGCCCCAGCTGCCGAGCCTGTCACCGAAGCCGCAGCAGAGCCAACAGCCGAACCTGAACCAGCAGCAGAGCCCGCCCCGGTGGTTGTCGCTGCCGCTGATCCGGCCCTTATTGCGGACGGCGAAAAAGCATTCCGCCAGTGCAAATCCTGTCACATGGTGGGCGAGGGGGCACAAAACCGCGTTGGGCCAGAGCTGAACGCGATTATGGGCCGCACCGTCGGTGCCATCCCTGATTTCCGCTATTCGGACGTGTTTCAGGACGCGATGGCCGCGGGCGAGGTTTGGGATAACGACAAGCTGCACGCCTTCCTTGCTAACCCCAAGGACGCGATGCCCGGCACCAAAATGTCGTTCCGCGGCGTGCGTGACGCCGCCGATATCGACGCACTGATCGCCTATCTGCAAAGCGCCAGCCCATAAGGGCAGCGCATCACATAAAGGACCAGTCCCATGCGTAAATTTGCCCTCGCCTTTGTCCTTGTCGCCAGCCCCGCGCTGGCGCAACAGGCCACCGTCTATGATTATGACGGCAGCTTTGACGACGCGACCTTTGGTGTTGAATCTGCCATTGTGGGGCGGGGGCTGGTGATCGATTGGACCAGCCACGTCGGGGAAATGCTGGAACGGACCCGCGCCGATGTCGGCAGCGACGTCGTGATCTATGACAATGCCGATATCTTCATGTTCTGCTCTGCCACGCTGTCCCGCAAGGTGATGGAGGCTGATCCCGCCAACATCGCCTATTGCCCCTACGGCGTGTTCGTCACTGATAAGGACGGTAAAGTGCAAGTCGGCTACCGCAACCAACCCGAAGGCGTCATGCAAGAAGTGCAGGCGCTGCTGGACGACATCGCGCGCGAAGCCGCCGGGCAATAGGAAAGGGGCCGCCCTGCCGGTCAGGCCGTCGGCCCCCTTCCGCGTCCATTAGGTGAGCGGCTCAAATCGGAACGCATTCCCGTCCCGCACCGCCCGGCCAAGTCCGGGGGCGGGCAAGTGGAACCCGGCAAAAACGGTGCCTGTATCTGCCAATTGCGCCAATAGCGCAGCACGGGTTTCGGCCCCTTGCGCGGTGTCCTGATCGGACCCGTTCGGCCAATCAGGCCGGACAAAGGCGATGTGGTGATTGGCAATACAATCGCCCAGCACCATCACGGTCTCTTCTTCTGTCGCGATTTCAAACGCCATGTGACCGGGGGTATGCCCGTGGGTGGCGCGGGCGGTTATACCCGGCAGGACCTCATCGCCATCGTTGAACAGATTGATGCCCTCGGCCAGCACCTCTAGCCTGCGGGCGGCCCCGACGGCAAAGGTCAGGCGGTCGGCGGCAATCGTATCGGGCAGGGCGGGGTCGGTCCAATAGTCCCACTCGATCTGCCCCATGTGATGCTGGGCATTGGCAAAGAGTGGTTCGTCGAAATCGTCCAGCGCGCCCCACAGATGGTCAGGGTGGCCATGGGTAAAGACAACGTCTGTGACGTCCTCTGGCGTGATCCCCAGCGCATCCATCGCGGCCATCAGATGCCCGGCGGTTGGCATGAAATCTGGGCCAGAGCCTGCGTCGAACAGCACGGTGCGATCGTCACCCCGCCAAAGCGTCAGGTTGCAATCTGGCAGCAGCGAAGCCGCGCCCGCCAGACCGAAAGGTTCCAGCACGGCGTCCGCCTCGGCCACGGGGATATCGCCCAGAACGAAACTGCGCGGCAGCATCAGGTGACCATCGCTCAGCGTATCAAGCGTGCCCGCGCCCAGGCTAAGCGTGGTATTCGCCCAGGCGATACGCGGCAGCACCGCGCTGCCAGCCACTGCAATCACCCCCGAAATCAATGTCCGCCGCGAAATCTTCATGGTCGCCCCCTCATATTCGTATCTTTGAATGATAGCAGGGTGGCTGTCATCGGCAAAGCGAATTTAGGCGATCCGGGCAAAGCCTGTAATCAATTGGCGCAGCCCGATCCCGGCCCCGGCAAAGATGCCAGCCATGACCAGTGGCGCCGAATAGGCCAGTACTGAAATCGCGGACAGACCTTGACCGATGCTGCATCCCATTGCCAGCACTGCGCCAACACCCATCAACGCGGCCCCGGCAATCTGGCGGCGCAGTTCCCGCGGATCCTCGCAGGCTTCCCAGCGGAAATGGCCTTTGACCAGCGACCCGATGAACGCCCCCAACAGCACACCAAGGACAGAGCCGATGCCGAACGACAAGGAACTGCCGGACGCCGTCATCGCGTAAAGCATGGTCTCGCCCAAGGGGGCGGCAAAGGTGTGGGATTCCACGACTGTCGGCGCAAAGCCTGCGACCGCGACCCACTGCGTGCCCGCCCAGCCCGACACAATCGCAAGCCCGACACAGACGCCCCAAAAAACAGCCCTTAGGTTTGACCGGAAAGGGGCCGCAGACAGTGTCATTGCCAGAACGGCAGCCCCGATGGCGATGCCAATGCCGTTGACGGGCAGACCCGTTAGTCCCGACAGTCCTTGCGCCATACCCGGTGCCGCGTCGGCTGGCGTCTGCGCAAAGGCCGCGACGCGCAGGTAAGCCAGCGGGCCAGATATTGTCGCAAATGCAGCCAATCCCATGACCAAAACGATGACGAAGGACCGCAGGTCACCGCCGCCGAGCCGCGCCAATGCGCCGTAGCCGCAGTTGCCCGCCAGCGCCATGCCGTAGCCAAACATCAATCCGCCAAGGATGCTGGCCAGTGGTTGAAACGCAAAGGCTAGATAGATCGTCTGTTCAGGCTGCAGCAGCCCGGTGGCCGCAAGGGCGAAACTGCCGATGATCGCCGTGCCAATCGCTATGCCCCACATCCGCAAGCGCGTGTCATCCTGCGCGTATAAGGCATCCTCGATCGCGCCAAGGGTGCAAAAACGGCCCAGCCTGGCCGCAAGCCCCAAGACCACGCCGCCAAGCAGCCCCAGCAGCGCCAGAACTGTCGGCTCTCCTATATCGTTCATCATCCCCAGCCCTCCAACCGTAAGGACTTATAGGTCAATTCCATTCGGAAAAATATAGATCTGGGTGATCTTCCGCCTTTGTTTCCGCATCGCGACAACTTCGTGATGGGGGGCCGAACCTGATTGTCGCTTCGGGTACGATGGGGCAGTGTCATCAGGTAATTCCTGAATGCGATATCCGCGACCATGACCAAGAAGACCCTGAATACGACCAATCTGGAAAAGCTGGGCGCAGAGCGGCTGGCGGCCTTGGTGATGGATCTGGTGCAGGGAAGCGCCGCATTGCAGCGCCGCGCGCGGCTAGAGATTAGTGCCGCGCAGGGCCCGCAGGATATCGCGGTGGATATCCGCAAACGCTTTGCCATGATGCGGCGCGCGACGGCTTTTGTGAACTGGCGCAAACAGAAGGCCCTGATCAAGGATCTGGACGGTCTGTTGCAGATGATTAACGCGAACGTTGTCCCGTATAACGCAGACGAGGGCTTTGATCTGCTGTGGTCTCTCATCCAACTGGCCCCGTCCATTCACGAACGGACCGACGACAGCAACGGGGCCGTGGGCGACGTATTTCGTGATGCCATCGACGCCATCGCAGCCATCGCCCCGCGGATCAACGTCGCGCCTTTGGTGCTTGCGGACCGCATATTGGACGCCGTCGTGGGGGCCGGATACGGCGAGTTCGACGGCATCATCCCAGCGACCTCTGCCATCTTGGGCAATACCGGGCTAGAGCACTTGAAAGCCGGTGCCAACGCATGGGCCGATGCTGCGCCGACGGCAGAAGAGGTCGAGCGATACAGCGGCTTTGGCCTGTCGCGGTCGGCAGCAGGCAGCATCCAGCGCAACAAAGACCTGACCCGGTCGGTGATCCTTGCAGATATTGCCGACGTACAGGGCGACGTCGATGCCTATATCGCGCGCTATTCGCCCCAGCAGCTGACCTTTGGCACCATCGCGCCGCAAGTGGCGCGCCGATTGCTGGACGCTGGCCGCGTTGAAGAGGCGATGCAGATTATTCGCCGCGCGATGGCCGAGGGCGGCAAGGCATCACAAGGCACCGGCCGCCATGACCTGGAACTGGTTTTTGAGGACGGCCTGAAACAACAGGGCAACACGGCAGAGCTGGCGGATCATCTGTGGCAGCGCTTTGCCCAGACACTGGACGCAGACAGCCTGCGCAGGCACCTGAAGTTGCTGCCCGACTTTGACGATATCGCCGCAGAGGACGCAGCGCTGGATCTGGCCGAACGCTTTGCCAAGCTAGAGGTCGCGATCGATTTTCTAACCGGATGGCCCGCGCTGGACCGGGCGGCACGCTTGGTGCTGGACCGCGCAAAACATCTGGACGGGGACCAGTTCGAGGCGCTGACCCCTGCCGCAGATGCGCTGTCTGAAAAGCACCCGCTTGCGGCAGTGATCATCAGGCGCGCGATGATTGATGACGCACTCATCGGGGCAAAGTCCAAGCGGTACCGTCATGCAGCCCGTCACCTTGCGGAGTGCCAGTCGAGCGATGCGCGCATCGATAACTACGGCGCTTATCCGGATCACAGCGCGTATCTGGCGCATCTTCGGCAGAAACATCACCGCAAATCTGGCTTTTGGGACCTTGTTGCGCCGCCCGGCTGACAGCTTTTGAAACCGCCAATCCGCCCCAAATCTCCCGCGAAGGACAGCGTCATGAAAACCGAGCGTATCACATTCAAAGGCCATTCTGGCGACATGCTGGCCGCGCGCCTTGATTTGCCGGACGGGCCGGTGGGCGCGACTGCGATCTTTGCGCATTGCTTCACCTGCTCTAAAGATATCCCTGCCGCGCGCCGCATCGCCGCCCGCCTTGCGGCCAAAGGCATCGCGGTTCTGCGCTTTGACTTCACCGGGCTGGGCCATTCAGAAGGCGAATTCGCTAATACCCATTTTTCATCGAACGTTGACGATCTATTGCTCGCCGCCGCGTATCTGACGGATCGCGGCATGGCGCCATCGCTGCTGGTCGGTCATTCCCTTGGCGGGGCCGCTGTCATCAAGGCCGCGCCGCAGGTGCCCGGTTTGCGCGCGGTCGTCACGATTGGTGCGCCGTTTGCCCCCGCGCATGTGTCGAATAATTTCGGCTCCAAACTAGATGATATCCAAGAGCACGGGGCAGCGACGGTCAGCCTTGCCGGGCGTGATTTTACCATCCGCAAGTCATTCATTGATGACATCAGCACAGCGTCCCTGCGCGATGCGTTGCGGCACCTGAATGCCGCCTTGCTGGTGCTGCACGCGCCGCGCGATGCGACGGTTGGCATCGACAACGCGAGCGAGATTTTTATCGCTGCAAAACATCCCAAAAGCTTTGTCTCGCTTGATACGGCAGACCATCTGATCACGGCTGAGGAGGACGCAAAATACGCCGCTGATGTTATCGCGACGTGGGCGTCCCGCTATCTGGATATGCCAAAGCCAAAGGCCGCGCCGCAGGTGCCACAAGGCGTGACGCGGGTGTCAGAACGTGACCCGGACGGCCTGCTGCAAGATATTGCTGTAGGCGGGCGGCATCAACTGATCGCGGACGAACCTGTCAGCGTTGGCGGCACGGATCTGGGGCCGACCCCTTATGAATATCTGGCCGCCGGACTGGGCGCTTGTACCGTCATGACCATCCGCCTTTATGCGCGGCGTAAGGGCATTCCTTTGACGCATGCCGAAGTCGACGTCACCCATGACCGTGAACATCTGGCCGACTGCGAGAACTGCGAAGAGCGGGCGAACAAGACGGATGTCTTTACCCGCCATCTGCGTTTCGAGGGCGATTTGACAGAAGATCACCGCGCGGGGCTGCTGCGTATTGCAGACAAATGCCCCGTGCATCGCACCCTTGAAGCCGTGGCCGTCATTCGAACGCAGCTTGTTGATTAACTGCGGATAGGGTGCCGTACCCCCGTCGTCAGACCTAAACCAACGTCAAGGCAAAGCTTTGGGCCGTTTGACAGGAACAGGGCTTTATTGCGCATCATAAATCGTCATTCTGTAGAGGCTAATAGCGACCACAGTTAGGAACGCCCGATGCCTTTGCAGATGAACCGCGATGTCTTTATTACCTGTGCGGTGACGGGGTCTGGCAATAGTCAGGACCGCTCGCCGCATGTGCCGCGCAGCCCCGAACAGATCGCGGCGTCGGCGATTGCTGCGGCAAAGGCTGGGGCGGCGATTGTGCATTGTCATGTGCGTGATCCGGCCACCGGGGTGCCATCGCGTGATCCGGCGCTGTATCGCGAGCTGACCGAACGGATCCGCGATGCCGACGTCGATGTGGTCTTGAACCTGACCGCTGGTATGGGCGGCGACATGGTGTTCGGACCACCCTCTGCCCCGCTGCCGCTGCGCCCTGCGACCGACATGGTCAGCGCCGAAGAACGCCTTGTACATATCGAGGATTGCCTGCCCGAAATCTGCACCCTCGATTGCGGCACGATGAACTTTGCCGAAGCCGATTACGTCATGACCAACACGCCCGGGATGCTGACGGCGATGGGCGCGCGCATGGAAGAGCTGGGCGTCAAACCAGAGATCGAAGCCTTTGATACCGGTCATTTGTGGTACGCCAAGCAACTGGTCAAAGACGGCGTGCTGTCGTCCCCCGCGCTGGTGCAGCTTTGTATGGGTGTCCCTTGGGGGGCACCGAATGATCTGAACACCTTTATGGCGATGGTGAACAATGTCCCGGGCGACTGGCACTGGTCTGCCTTTTCCATCGGACGCGATCAGATGGCCTATGTCGCCGCCGCTGTACTGGCGGGCGGCCATGTGCGTGTCGGGCTAGAGGATAACCTGTGGCTGGCCAAAGGCGAGCTGGCCACGAATGAAGCGCTGGTTGCCCGCGCCGCCGGTATTATCACCGCGATGGGCGGCAATATCATGGGGCCGGATGCGGTCCGCGCGAAACTTGGCCTAACAAAGCGAGCACCAAAATGACCCATACAGCAGCGATTATCGGCGGCGGAGTCATTGGCGGCGGTTGGGCCGCGCGCTTTGCCCTGTCAGGGTGGGACGTCGCGATCTTTGACCCCGATCCAGACGCCGCGCGCAAGATCGACGCCGTCATGGCGAACGCCCGGCGGTCCTTGCCCGCCCTGTCAGAGGTGGCTTTGCCGCCGGAAGGCCAGATCAAGTTTGTTCCAACGCTGGCAGAAGCCGTCGCAGATGCAGACTGGATTCAAGAAAGCGCGCCAGAGCGGCTGGAGATGAAGCACCGAATCCTGAAAGAGATCCAAACCCACTGCCGCGAGGATGCGCTGATTGGCTCATCAACCTCTGGCTTTAAGCCATCAGAGCTGCAGCAAGGCGCGCTGCGCCCGGACCAGATCTTTGTCGCGCACCCATTTAACCCCGTCTACTTGCTGCCACTGATAGAACTGGTGGGCAGCGATAAGACAACCGCGCGGGCCCATGAAATTCTGACCCGTATCGGCATGAAACCCCTGAAGGTTCGCAAGGAAATCGATGCGCATATCGCGGATCGCTTTCTAGAGGCGGTCTGGCGTGAAGCGCTTTGGCTGGTCAAGGACGGCATCGCCACCACGCAGGAAATCGACGATGCGATCCGCTACGGCTTTGGCCTGCGCTGGGGGCAGATGGGCCTGTTCGAAACCTACCGCGTCGCCGGCGGAGAGGCGGGCATGGCCCACTTTATCGCCCAATTCGGACCCTGCTTGCAGTGGCCTTGGACCAAACTGATGGACGTGCCAGAGCTGACGGACGAACTGGTGCAGACTATCGCCAGCCAGTCTGACGCCCAATCCGGTAGCCATAGCATCCGAGAGTTAGAGCGCATCCGCGACGACAATCTGGTGTCCATGATGCGATCCCTCAAGGGGCGCAACTGGGGGGCAGGTGCCTTGCTGAACGAACATGATGCACGGCTGGGCGCGGCGACTGAACCTGACTTCACCAAGCCCATTATCAGCGTGAACCGTACGGTCCCGGTCGATTGGTCCGACTACAACGGCCACATGAACGAAAGCCGCTATGGGCAGGTCTGGTCCGACGCCGCTGATACCGTGATGCGCATGATCGGCGCGGATGCGGCCTATATCGCGGCGGGCCTCAGCTATTTCACCGTCGATACGCACACTAAATTCATGAACGAATGCCTTGTCGGAGAGCCGATCACCGTCGTGACCCAAATCGTCGAAGGGGCGGGGAAAAAGCTGCGGCTGTACCACGAAATGAAAAACGCGTCAGAAGATGTGGTGGCAAGCTGCACGCAACTGCTGATTCACGTCAGCCTACAGACGCGAAAGTCATGCGAGCCTGCGCCTCTGGTTCTTGAAAAGCTCACGGCGATCGTAGCGGCGCAGGCTACGATGCAGGCGCAGTCCTAAAACGGCCACGACAATTGAATCGGCCGCGTCCGGAGCGCATCAATAACCGCGACGCCCGATGTCGCGGCCCGCGCGCGCAGCACGACCATCGCAGCAGCGCGCGCGTCCTCGCCTGCGTCATGGTGGTGGAAATCCAGGCCGAGCACCTGCTTGAGGTTGGCAAGCCCATGACCGCCATTGCCCTTCAGCTCTGGCCAGGCGGCACGCGCAATCGTCACGCTGTCGTGCCAGGTCAGGCGCGGGCGCGGCAGTTGATGGGCGCGGCACGCCGCATTAATGGCCTTTTCGTCAAAACGGCTGTGCTGAACCATCGGATGCCGGGACAACAGTGGCACCATCGCGGGCCAAATCTGCGCGAACGTCGGGGCACCGCGCACGGTGTCCGCGCCGATCTCGTGCAACTGCGTGTTAAACGGCGCAAATGCCATCTGCGGGTCAACATAGACCGACCACGTATGGATGGTGTCATCATGGCCCACGCAGGCAATACCGATCTGACAGATGCTCGCGCTGTCGCCGCAGGCGGTTTCGACATCCAGCGCAATAAACTGGAAATCGCCGTCAGGCATGTCGTCAATCAATGGGGCACCCTGCGCATCAGCGCCTCTTTTATGGCGATCAATGTGTCGCAATAGGCGTGTGGACCGCCGACATCAACAGTCGGCCGCGCATAGGGCTGAAGCCGTCGAAACGATGCCATCGCATTGCATATTGTCAAAAACAAAGGCGTGCAAAAAAAAGGCGTGCAGATCAAAAATGGAAGGACGGTTTGGTGGAGCCTAGGGGGATCGAACCCCTGACCTCTTGCATGCCATGCAAGCGCTCTCCCAGCTGAGCTAAGGCCCCAAACCGTATGACGCGAACCGCGTCGTCTGTGTGCCGCTGTCTATGCAGCCATCGGGGCGAGATCAAGTAAGAAATCGCGCCCCGACGAGAAGTTTTTTAATCGTCGTCGCCTTTGGCAACATCGGCGATTTCGTCAAGGCTGACGGTATCGTCGTCGTCGTCTTCCAGGACATCATCGCCCAGATCGACGTCCTCGTCTTCATCATCGTCGTCGTCCAGGACCAGATCGTCCTCTTCGTCGGCGACTTTCATCTTCTTGGTCTGCGCATCTTCAGCGTCAGCGACCATGGTCCGGGTTTTGCCAGTGTCTGTGTTCACGACACTGCCCGTGTAGGGGCTGATCACGGGTGACTTGTTTAGGTCATAGAAACGCTTGCCCGTCTCAGGACATAGGCGCTTTGTGCCCCATTCTTCTTTTGGCATGGGTTTCCCCCTTTGAATGTCGGTGCTGCCCTTGCGGCGGCCTGTTTTCCACTGCCATAAGGCAGGCACGGTGTCAAAGACCTTTGGCGCAGGCGGAACAAAGGATCCATATGGGCCGCGATCTGATTATTGGCAACCCCCCGATTACGGTGGACCTGCGTCGGTCGGCTGGCGCACGCAGATTAAGCCTGCGCGTGTCGCGGCTGGATGGCAAAGTCACCCTGACGATGCCGCCCCGCGCGCCAGAGCGCGAGGCGGTTGCGTTTTTGACCGAACGCGAAAGTTGGCTGCGCGGGCACCTTGCTGATGTGACACCGCCTGTGTCGGTGATTGCAGCGGGCGAGGTGCTGTTTCGCGGTGCGAACCTACCGATCGTGACGGCTGGGGGGCGGCGTGCGCGAATCCGTGATGGGCAGCTGGAATTGCCGGAAGGGGCAGGCGCGCGTGCCGTGATGGCGGTGCTTAAGGCGCAGGCGCGCGATGCGTTGGCGGCGGCCTCTGATCGCTATGCGGCCCAGATCGGGCGGTCCTATGCGCGTTTAACCCTACGCGACACGCGTTCGCGCTGGGGGTCGTGTTCATCTGCCGGTGCGCTGATGTATTCGTGGCGTCTGATTATGGCCCCGCCAGAGGTGCTCGATTACGTGGCCGCCCACGAGGTCGCGCATCTGGATCAGATGAACCACAGCCCCGCGTTTTGGGCCGTCGTGGCCGATCTGATGCCCGACTATGCGGCGCGGCGGGAATGGCTGCGCGAAAACGGGGAACTGCTTCATCGTCTGCGTTTCGATGATTGACGCCGCCGCGTGCCTGATCCCATGATCGCCCCATGATACAGCCCCGTCCGATTGCGCCCCCCGGTGCCGCCCATGACCGCGTTTTCCGCGCGTTGCGCACGCGTATCCTTCATGGTCAGATCGCACCGGGCACAACGCTGACCTTGCGCGGCATCGCAAAGGAGTATGAGGTGTCGATGACCCCTGCGCGTGAGGCCGTGCGCCGCCTCGCGTCAGAAGGTGCGCTGTCGCTGTCAGCGACGGGCCGGGTCAGCACACCGCTTTTGTCTAACGAACGAATCGAAGAGCTGGCAACGCTGCGTGCATTATTAGAGCCAGAGCTGGCATCGCGTGCCTTGCCCCGCGCGCATTTTGCCCTGATCGAACGGCTCGAGGCGATTAACCACGGCGTAAGCCAGATGGTCACCCGTCACGATGCCAGCGGCTATATCCGCATGAACCTTGAATTTCACCGCACGCTTTATCTGCGTGCGCAGGCACCGGCCATTTTGGCGATGACGGAAACCGTGTGGCTGCAACTGGGGCCGACGATGTGTGCGCTTTATGGCAAATTGAACCGCACAGACCCGCCGACGCATCACCGTTTGATCGTGGCTGCGTTGAAGGCAGGGGATGAACCCGGGTTGCGGCTGGCTGTGCGGGGCGATGTCACCAAGGGTCTGCGGCTGCTTAAAACCTAGCGATTGGCGCTGGCGGCGCAGGGGGCTGTCTGCCCCCCGGCGCTATGCGCCGTCCCCCGAGGATATTTTTAAAACAGAGAGGGCGGGCTTTTACCGGGTCTTAACCTTGTCCCGTCAATCTGGATAAGCGGGACAGGCAGGGATGCCGATGACCGTAAACAGAGAGGCCCCCGGAGGTCATCCGGGGGCTGATCGCATAATTATGCGTGGATCGCGCCGTCGCCGCAGGCCAACGCTGCCTCGCGCACAGCTTCGGAGTACGTGGGGTGGGCGTGGCAGGTACGGGCCAGATCCTCTGCTGCCGCACCAAATTCCATGGCAACGCAGATTTCGTGAATCAGATCACCGGCCATCGGGCCGATGATGTGCGCGCCGAGGATGCGGTCGGTTTCCTTGTCGGCGAGGATCTTAACGAAACCGTCACCCATGAAGTTCGCCTTAGCCCGCGCGTTGCCGAGGAAAGGGAACTTGCCAACTTTGTAGGCGCGGCCCGCTTTTTTCAGTGTTTCTTCTGTTTCGCCGACAGAGGCGACCTCGGGGTGGGTGTAGATCACGCCGGGGATCACGCCGTAGTTTACGTGACCGTGCTGGCCGGCCAGAATTTCAGCGATGGCCATGCCTTCGTCTTCGGCTTTGTGAGCGAGCATCGGGCCGACAATCGCGTCGCCGATGGCGTAGATGCCGGGGGTGCTGGTCTGATAGCGGGCGTCGACGTCGATCTGGCCGCGCTCTGTCATTTTGACGCCCACGGCGTCTAGGCCAAGGCCGTCCACAAAGGGGCGACGGCCGGTGGCAAGCAGCACGGTATCTGCGGTAATCTCTGCTTCAGTTTCGTCTTTGCGCATTTTGTAGCTGACGGTCGCTTTTTTGTTCTTGATGCTGACGCCTTGGACGGCGGCCCCAAGAATGAACTTCAGCCCCTGCTTGGTCAGCATTTTCTGAAACTGGCGGGCGATTTCCGCATCCTGACCGGGGGTGATGGCGTCAAGGTATTCGACGACCGTCACCTCGGAGCCGAGGCGCGCATAAACCGAGCCGAGTTCCAGCCCGATGACGCCCGCACCGATCACGACCAGAGACTTGGGAATTTTGTTCAACTTCAGCGCACCGGTCGATGTGACGACAGTTTCCTCGTCAACCTCGACGCCCTTCAGCGGCGACGGCTCGGACCCGGTGGCGACGATGATGTGCTTGGCGTCATGGACGTCATCACCGACCTTGACCTTGCCGGGGGCAGGGATCGAACCCCAACCCTTGATCCAATCGACCTTGTTCTTCTTGAACAAAAACTCAATGCCGCCCGTGTTTTGGCTGACGGTTTTGTCCTTGTAGGCTTGCATCTGCGGCCAATCGACCGACGGCGTTTTGCCCTTCAGGCCCATTTCGGCGAAGTTATGCTCCGCTTCATGCAGCATTTCAGTTGCGTGCAGCAGCGCCTTGGACGGGATGCAGCCCACGTTTAGGCAAGTGCCGCCGAGCGTGTCGCGTCCTTCGACGCAGGCGGTTTTCAGGCCGAGCTGCGCGCAGCGAATGGCCGAGACATAGCCGCCGGGGCCGGAACCGATGATGATGACGTCATAGCTGGCCATTGGGGCCTCCGTTCAGAAAAGGGCAGAAATTAACATAAGCATGGTCGCCAAGAAGCCAAACATCCAGATGATTGACCGCCACGGCGTCAGGCCGAAATAATAGGCTGGCACATAGGCAATCCGCGCAATCAAGAACACCCAAGCGCAGCCTGCGGAAAGGCCGGTCGCCTTGTCGCCAAGCGTGACGACGACCACCGCCAAGGTGAACATGATCAGCGCTTCGAAATGGTTGTTCATGGCGCGGATTAAGCGGCCCGTGCGCGGTGTGACCTGTTCGGGAATTGGTTTGCCAAGGCGGTCCGGATCGCGCGGGCCCATGGTTTTGCCATTGGGCAGTTCCATATTCACCCGCACTGACATCAGCGCAAATTGCACCCCCTGCAAAAGACCAGCAAGGGTAAGGACGGTCAATTCAGGGGTCATGGCGGCCTTTGCTTTCGTCAGCGCCGGGCAGGTTAGTCCTGCCCGGCATATTTTTTTACAGGTCCATCAGCAGACGGCGTGGATCTTCTAGCGCTTCTTTCACGCGGACAAGGAACGTCACCGCGCCTTTGCCGTCAACGATCCGGTGATCATAGGATAGCGCCAGATACATCATCGGGCGGATCACAACCTGACCGTTAATGGCCATCGGACGATCCTGGATCTTGTGCATGCCCAGAATACCGGACTGCGGGGGGTTCAGGATTGGCGAGGACATCAGCGAGCCATAGACGCCGCCGTTGGAGATGGTGAACGTGCCGCCCTGCATATCAGCCATGGACAGTTTGCCGTCACGGGCTTTGCCACCCATTTCGGCAATCGCCTTTTCGATACCCGCAAAGGACATCTGATCGGCGTCCTTCAGCACGGGAACGACGAGGCCGGTCGGTGTACCAGCGGCGATGCCCATGTTGACGTAGTTCTTGTAGACCACATCGGTGCCGTCGATTTCGGCGTTCACTTCCGGCACTTCGTGCAGGGCGTGGATGCAGGCTTTGGTAAAGAAGGACATAAAGCCAAGCTTTACGCCATGTTTCTTAAGGAACAGGTCTTTGTATTCGTTCCGCAGATCCATAACGGCGGTCATGTCGACCTCGTTATAGGTCGTCAGCATGGCAGCGGTGTTCTGGCTGTCCTTCAGACGCTTAGCGATTGTCTGACGCAAGCGCGTCATCTTGACCCGCTCTTCGCGGTCAGCCTGATCGGCAGACGATGCCGCGCGCGGGGCTGCTGCGGGTGCGGCGGCCTTAGGCTGCGCCAAGGCTTTCAGCACGTCCTCTTTCATCACGCGGCCGTCTTTGCCGGTCGCCGTCACGGCATCGCGGTCGATACCCTTTTCAGCCATCAGCTTTTGGGCAGAGGGGGCGTCTTCGGGATCGCGCGGTTTCGTGTCTTCCGGGCCAGCGTTCACCGTCCCCGTGCCGCCAGTCGCTGGCGTGTCAGCAGGCTTTTCAGCCGGGGCTGCGTCGCTGTTAGCTTTTGGCGCAGAGGCCGCCGCGCTATCCGCGCCGCCTTCGCTGATCTGCGCAAGCAGGGCATCGACGCCGACAGTCTCGCCTTCGGCGGCGACGATTTCGGACAGGGTGCCTGCGATCGGGCTTGGCACTTCGACGGTGACCTTATCGGTTTCCAGCTCGCAAAGCATTTCGTCGACGGCGACGCTGTCACCGGGCTTTTTGAACCAAGTCGCGACGGTCGCTTCGGTTACGGATTCGCCCAAGGTTGGGACACGGACTTCGGTGCTCATTTCGTAATTCCTTCGATGTTCAGGGCCTCGGCGACAAGGGCCGCCTGCTGGGCTTTGTGCTGGCTGGCCAGACCTGTCGCTGGCGACGCAGCGGCCGCCCGACCGGCATAGACGGGCCGTGTGTGTTTCGCTTTGATCCGGGTCAGGCACCATTCAAGGTTGGGTTCCATGAAGGACCAGCCGCCTTGGTTTTTGGGTTCTTCCTGACACCAGACCATCTCGGCGTTTTTGAACCGCTCCAGCTCGTTCACCGCGGATTGGGCGGGGAAGGGATAGAACTGCTCGAACCGCAGGATGTACGTGTCAGTGATGCCGCGGGCGTCACGTTCTTCCAGCAGGTCGTAGTAGACCTTGCCGGAACACATCACGACGCGCTTGATCTTGTCATCCGCCACCAGCTGGGTGTCGGAATGACCCTTTTGCGCATCATCCCACAGCACGCGGTGGAAGGACGAGCCGGTGGTGAAATCGGCAGCATCGGACACGGCCATCTTGTGACGCAGCAACGATTTCGGTGTCATCAGGATCAGCGGCTTGCGATAGCTGCGGTGCAGCTGGCGACGCAGAATGTGGAAATAGTTCGCAGGCGTCGTGCAGTTGGCGACGATCCAGTTGTCGTTGCCGCACATCGTCAGGAACCGTTCCAGACGCGCGCTGGAATGCTCTGGTCCCTGACCCTCATAGCCATGCGGCAGCAGGCACACGAGGCCTGACATCCGCAGCCACTTGGCTTCGCCAGAGCTGATGAACTGGTCGAACATGATCTGCGCGCCGTTGGCGAAATCGCCGAACTGCGCTTCCCACAGGGTCAGGGCGTTCGGTTCGGCCAGCGAATAGCCATACTCAAAGCCCAGCACCGCGTATTCCGACAGCATCGAATCGATGACTTCGTACTGCGCCTGACCCTCACGGACGTGGTTCAGCGGATAGTAACGCTCTTCGGTGTTCTGGTTGATCAGGGCAGAATGACGCTGGCTGAACGTGCCGCGCGTGCTGTCCTGTCCGGCCAAGCGGACCGGGTAGCCTTCCAAAACGAGCGAGCCGAACGCCAAGGCTTCACCGGTGGCCCAGTCAAAGCCTGTTCCGCCTTCGAACATCTGTTTTTTCGCATCAAGCAGACGATCAATCGTCTTGTGAGTCGCGAAATGCTCGGGCGGAGTCGTCAGCGCCTTGCCGATATCGGCCATCGCCTCGGTACTGATCGCAGTTTCGCCCCGCTGATAGTTGTCCTTGTCCCGGTCCAAGTGCGACCAGCGGCCGTCAAGCCAGTCAGCCTTATTCGGCTTGTAGGTCTTCCCAGCTTCAAATTCAGCATTCAGCATCGACTGGAAAGAGGCTTTCATGTCCTCAATCTCGCCCTCAGGAATCAAGCCATCCTTGACCAGACGATCCGTATACAGCGTCAGCGTCGTCTTTTGCTTTTTGATCTTTGTGTACATGACCGGGTTGGTGAACATCGGCTCGTCGCCTTCGTTGTGACCAAAGCGGCGGTAGCAAATGATATCCAGCACCACGTCTTTGTGGAACTTCTGGCGGAATTCCGTCGCGACGCGGGCGGCGTGGACCACAGCCTCTGGATCGTCACCGTTGACGTGGAAAATCGGTGCCTCGACCATCAAGGCGATATCGGTGGGGTAGGGGCTGGACCGGCTGAAGTGCGGCGCTGTGGTAAAGCCGATCTGGTTGTTCACCACGATATGCATCGTGCCGCCCGTGCGGTGGCCACGAATGCCGGACAGCTGAAAGCCTTCTGCAACAACGCCTTGGCCAGCAAAGGCAGCATCGCCGTGCAGCAGGATCGCCATAACCTTAATACGGTCCTTGTCGTTCTTCTGGTCTTGCTTGGCGCGCACCTTACCCAGCACGACGGGGTTCACCGCCTCTAGGTGGGACGGGTTGGCCGTCAGCGACAGGTGAACAGTGTTGCCATCAAACTCGCGGTCGGACGACGCACCAAGGTGATATTTGACATCGCCAGAGCCTTCGACGTCTTCGGGCTTAAAGCTGCCACCTTGAAATTCGTTGAAGATCGCGCGGTAAGGCTTCTGCATCACATTGGCCAGAACCGACAAACGGCCGCGGTGTGGCATGCCGATCACGACCTCCTCCATGCCGAGCTGGCCACCGCGCTTGATGATCTGCTCCATCGCGGGGATCAGGCTTTCGCCGCCGTCCAGACCGAAACGCTTTGTGCCCATGTATTTGACATGCAAGAACTTTTCAAAGCCCTCTGCCTCGACCAGTTTGTTCAGGATTGCCTTGCGGCCATTCTGGGTGAAGCTGATTTCCTTACCATACCCCTCGATCCGCTCTTTCAACCAAGCGGCTTCATCAGGGTTAGAGATGTGCATGTACTGCAGCGCAAAGGTGCCGCAGTAGGTACGCTTCACGATGGCCATAATCTCGGCCATGGTGGCGACCTCAAGGCCCAGTACATTGTCGATAAAGATCGGACGGTCCATGTCGGCTTTGGTAAAGCCATAGCTTGCCGGATCCAGTTCCGGATGCGCGGTGACTTCGCGCATGCCCAGTGGATCCAGATCAGCAATCAAGTGGCCGCGGATGCGGTAAGCGCGGATGATCATCAACGCGCGAATGCTGTCCAGAACGGCGGCGCGAACCTGGTTCTCGGTCAGGTTGACGCCCTTTTCCTCGGCCTTTGCAGCGATCTTTTTGCCAGCAGCAGCCGGTTCCTGCGCCCACTGGCCATCCAGCGCCTGCGTCAGGTCATCGTTTGGTACTGGCGGCCAGTCCATCCGGCCCCAGCTTGCACCAGCGGCCTCGGCCTTAGCATCGGCGGGCGCATCACCCAAAGCGGCAAAGAAATCCCGCCAGCTTTCATCAACCGCCTGCGGATTATCCGCATAACGCGCGTAAAGTTGCTCGACGTAATCGGCGTTATGCCCTTGCAAAAAGCTAGAGGCGTGAAGCACGTCGTTCGGGGATTGGTCGTTCATGGCAGAGCCTTTCGGACAGCACGGGTGGTTAAAGGGGTCACGGACCCAAAAATGGGAGGGCGGTTATAGGTCATAGGTGTCCACCGGCGGCAACGATGCCTTCGAGTAGATCTCGCTGATTGCTTTGTCGTTGCAATAGTCGCTTCTCCAAAGCCGCCCGCGCTAGTTGGCTGTGCCCACGTGAAACAGCGGCTGTCAGCAGTTCTTGCATATAGCGATCCGAGAAACGACGACGACGAAAATCGTCGAAGAATGTTTTTCGGGTTAGTGTCCCCTCAAGCGCGGAGACCGCCGATGGTTTAAGAAGTTGCATCGAAGCCAGCACCGGCATGAACGGGTGGGTCAGCCACGGGCAGGGAAACATGACCGAATTTGCCCCGACGAGGCGAAGCGCGTGCAACTTGTCTTCGACAACCATAGGGTCGTAAAAGACATAGTTTTTGGCGGCGCAAGCTGCACCTTCCGCCCCGTCGACATAGGGACCGGTCCAATCGCCTAGCCCGCGACCTGGTTCAAACCGACGTTCAAAAGGCACGACATCATGCATCAGCGAAGTTTGCGGATTGAACGTGACGGTGATTGGATCGGGGAACAAGCGCGAAAATGTGAGTGCACCGAATCCACCCATGGAATTTCCGTATAAGCTGAACCCGCTGTAGGCGGGCACCAGCGTGTTGGCGACAAGCGTTTCAAGGGTTGGATATAGATCAGGGCAGCGATACCAATTTTGCTCGATCGCCATGACGCCCAAACAGCCCCAGCCCTGCTCTAGTATTAACTTGTCGCCCCACGGCCGTCGCTGATCATTGCTGTTCAACGCGGCACGATTGTCAAAGGTCGCCACAAGGCGATCCTTCCCAGGGATATGCACAATCACATGGGTTGGCAGCTCGATATACTGCCCGCCCAGTTCACTAACCTCCTTTCGGATGTCAGCGAACTGGGCGTAGCGGCCAGTGGATGTGTCTTGCGCGTTCATTGCAAGCGAGCCTTACTTTGCAATAGCTGCCAGAACGGCCTCGCCCAGCGTCGCAGGGCTATCCGCGACGATGATGCCGGCGGCTTTCATCGCTTCGATCTTGCTTTCGGCGTCGCCCTTGCCGCCAGCCACGATGGCACCAGCGTGACCCATGCGGCGACCCGGAGGTGCGGTGCGGCCAGCGATGAAGCCCGCGGTTGGCTTCCAACGGCCCGCTTTACGCTCGTCAGCCAAGAACTGTGCGGCTTCTTCTTCGGCAGATCCACCGATTTCACCGATCATGATGATCGAGTGTGTTTCGGGGTCAGCCAGGAACATCTCGAGGATGTCGATGTGCTCGCTGCCCTTGATGGGGTCGCCGCCGATGCCGACAGCCGTGGACTGGCCCAGACCCGAATCGGTCGTCTGCTTGACGGCCTCATAGGTCAGCGTGCCGGAGCGGGACACAACACCAACGCTACCGCGTTTGTGGATGTGGCCGGGCATGATGCCGATCTTGCAAGCGTCGGGGGTGATGACGCCGGGGCAGTTCGGGCCGATTAGGCGGGACTTGGAGCCTTCCAGCGCGCGCTTGACCTTCATCATGTCCAGCACGGGGATGCCTTCGGTGATGCAGATGATCAGCTCCATCTCGGCGTCGATCGCCTCTAGGATCGAATCGGCTGCGAAGGGCGGCGGAACGTAGATGACCGAGGCATTTGCTTCGGTGCGTGCACGTGCTTCGTGAACCGAATCAAAAACCGGCAGGTCAAGGTGCGACTGACCGCCTTTGCCGGGGGTCACGCCGCCGACCATCTTGGTGCCATAGGCGATGGCCTGCTCAGAGTGGAATGTGCCCTGCGAGCCGGTGAAGCCCTGACAGATGACGCGGGTGTTTTCGTTGACGAGAATGGCCATTGGGGCCTCCGTATATTGTGTCTTGGCGGTCGCCCGCCGGAAATTAGCGGTACATGGCCTGCGCGATGATCAGACCAGCCTGACGGCCAAAGGCCGCTCCGGCATTGATCTCGCCTGTGGCGGCGGGTTGCGCAGACTCTACGATGATGACGTCCGTCGCGGCCTGTTCACTTGCAGGCAAGATCGTCACAGGTGTGGCCAACGCGGCCCCACCAGACGGGCTTTGCGACTGCGGCCCGGACCTGACTTCGCCGGCATCACTGCAGGCTGCCGTCAGGCCAAGCGTCGCAAGCAGAGCGACGGAGCGAATCACCCCTTCACCGCCTTCACGATCTTCTGCGCGCCGTCCTTCAGGTCGTCGGCAGCAATCACATCAAGGCCGGAATTGCGGATGATCTCTTTGCCCTTCTCCACGTTCGTACCTTCAAGGCGCACGACCAGCGGAACCTTCAGGCCGACTTCTTTCACTGCAGCGATCACGCCTTCGGCAATGACGTCACAGCGCATGATGCCGCCGAAGATGTTGACCAAGATACCTTTGACGTTGGGGTCAGAGGTAATGATCTTGAACGCTTCCGTGACCTTTTCCTTGGTCGCGCCGCCGCCCACGTCGAGGAAGTTGGCAGGCTCTGCGCCGTACAGCTTAATGATGTCCATCGTTGCCATGGCCAGACCAGCACCGTTGACCATGCAGCCAATTTCGCCGTCCAGCGCGATGTAGTTCAGGTCATACTTGGATGCGGCCAGTTCCTTGGGGTCTTCTTCCGTCTCGTCGCGCAGGGATGCGATGTCGGGGTGGCGGTACATGGCGTTGCCGTCAAAGCTGATCTTGGCATCAAGCACCTTCAGATCGCCCTTGTCGGTCACGATCAGCGGGTTGATCTCCAGCATCTCCATGTCCTTCTCGGTGAAGGCTTTGTAAAGCTGACCCATCAGGGTGACGCACTGCTTGACCTGACCGCCAGTCAGACCCAGCGTGAACGCAACGCGGCGACCGTGGAATGCCTGATAGCCGGTGGCGGGATCGACGCTGAACGACAGGATCTTTTCCGGCGTGCTGGCTGCGACTTCTTCGATGTCCATGCCGCCTTCGGTCGAGCAGACAAAGCTGATGCGGCTTGTCTGACGATCAACGAGCAGGGCCAGATACAATTCTGTTTCGATGCCAGAGCCGTCTTCGATGTAGATGCGGTTCACAACCTTGCCAGCGGGGCCAGTCTGGTGCGTAACCAGCGTGCGGCCGAGCATTTTCTTGGCTTCCTGTGCGGCTTCTTCAACCGACTTGGTCAGGCGAACACCGCCCTTTTCGCCGGCGTCAGCTTCGACGAAGTGGCCCTTGCCGCGACCACCTGCGTGGATTTGTGCCTTGACCACCCACAGCGGGCCGTCGAGTTCGCCAGCCGCGGATTTCGCGTCTTCGGCTTTCGTGACCGGGCGGCCGTCACTGACCGGGGCCCCGTAAGTCCGCAGAAGTGCCTTGGCCTGGTATTCGTGAATGTTCATGTCGCGTCCCTTGTCCGATTGGGTTTGTAGCCTTGAACCATATCTGGATTTAACAAAAAACTACTGGACGCTGTTCCTGACAATAAATCCGACATTTGTGATCACAGCCACGAAACGTGTGATCACAAAGCTGATTATTTCAGCAGGCGTGGACGATTTCTTAATAATCCGCCCGCCAATCTGCGCAATCGACTCATGGGTCTGGCAGCGCTGCGCTGAAATGTGCGCACCCCCGTGGACCTTTTGCGCAAGCCATCGCTGACAAGGGCAGGGCGCATCGTGCAAAATTGAAAAAGCCGCGCCGCATATTCTGCGGCGCGGCTTTCAAGCATTGTGTCCTGATGCGGCGATTAGGCCAGCGTCGGGTCAATTTCTTTGCAAGCGGCGACAAGGCCCTTCACGGCGTCGACGGACTTGTCGAACATCGCCTGTTCGGGCTTGTCCATCTTGATCTCGACCACACGCTCGATGCCGCCAGCACCGATGATCGTCGGCACGCCAACATAGAAACCATCAAGGCCGTAAGCGCCGTCAACATGCGCGGCGCAAGGCAGCAGACGCTTCTGGTCCTTCAAGAAAGCTTCGGCCATCTCGATTGCGGATGTCGCGGGGGCGTAGAAGGCAGAGCCGGTCTTCAGCAGGCCAACAATCTCTGCGCCGCCGTCACGGGTACGCTGCACGATGGCGTCCAGCTTGTCCTGCGTGGTCCAACCCATCTCGACCAGATCGGGCAGAGGAATGCCGCCAACGGTGGAATAACGGGCCAGCGGCACCATGGTGTCGCCGTGGCCGCCCAGTACGAATGCTGTCACGTCGCGCATGGACACATTGAATTCGTCAGCCAAGAAGTGGCGGAAGCGGGCAGAGTCGAGCACGCCAGCCATGCCGCAAACCATCTTGTGCGGCAGACCAGAGAATTCGCGCAGCGCCCAGACCATCGCGTCCAGCGGGTTGGTGATGCAGATCACGAAAGCGTTCGGCGCATGAGCTGCGATGCCTTCGCCAACGGATTTCATAACCTTCAGGTTGATGCCCAGCAGGTCATCACGCGACATGCCCGGCTTGCGCGGCACACCAGCGGTCACGATGCAGACGTCAGCGCCCGCGATATCGGCGTAATCATTCGTGCCCTTAAAAGAGCCGTCGAACTTGGCCGAGGGGCCCGATTCGGCGATATCCAGCGCTTTGCCCTGCGGCGTGCCTTCGGAGATGTCGAACAAGACGACATCGCCAAGTTCTTTGACAGCTGCGAGGTGGGCAAGCGTACCACCGATTTGTCCGGCGCCGATAAGTGCAATCTTGGGTCTGGCCATAGGAAGGCTCCTGCTAATATGCGGGTTGAACTTGGCGAGCTGGTTATTCCTTTGACATAAGGGGTGCAAGGGGACAGCCAAGAACACCCTTTTCCGGGTCTTAATCGCCAGCGTAATTTCACCCGGCGAAGGCTATCTTTCATAAGGTTTCGATGATGATCACCTTCGATCTACTTTTTTTCGCGCTTGCCATTCCGGCGGTCCTATTTGCGGCGATTTCCAAGGCGGGCTTCGGGTCTGGGGCCGCTTTTGCCGCCTCTGCCGTGCTGGCGCTAGTGGTGCCGCCGGGGGCGGCGCTGGGCATCATGTTGCCCTTGCTGATGCTGATCGATGTCACATCCTTGCGGCCTTATTGGCGCAAGTGGGACGCCCCATCGTCGCTACATATCTTGATCGGTGCGGTGCCGGGCGTCGTGCTGGGTGCGTTTATATACGCCGCTGTAAACGCAGATTCGTTTCGTCTGCTGATCGGGGTGATCTGCATCGCCTTCGTGATCTGGCAGGTCGGGCGGTCGCGCGGGATAATTCGCGTCGGCAGCTTCAAATTCTCCCGCCCTTGGGCATGGGTCACAGGGCTGACCGCCGGTTTTACCAGCTTCGTCAGCCACGCCGGAGGCCCCCCGGTCGCGGTCTTTCTGCTAGGCCAAAACGTGCCCAAGACGACCTATCAGGCCACAACAGTCATCGTCTTCTGGGCGATCAACCTGATGAAGTTCGTACCCTATTTCTTTCTGGGGATCTTTAACGCGCAGACCGCAATGGCAGATCTGTTCCTAGCGCCGTTTGCCATCGCAGGCACGTATATCGGCGTGCGGGCGCACAACTATGTATCGGACCGTGTGTTCTTCGGCATGACGTATGTCTTGTTGCTGGCGACCGGCACCCGTCTGCTCTGGCAAGCGCTGACTTAAGCCTAAGCCTAAGCCAAAACGAAAAAGGCCGCCCACGATGGGGCGGCCTGATCACAAATCCAGCGTGGATTAGTTCATCGGTGCTTCGTACTGGGGCAGCTCTTCCAGCTGCTCTTCGGTCATCGACACATAGGCGCGCATGTCGTCGCCGTCGGTCTGCTTCATCAGCTGTACGTCGTCATAGGCGATGGACACTGGCTTTTCGCCCAGGCCCAGGAAACCGCCTACGTCAACGATCACGTCGGTCACTGTGCCATCTTCGGCAATGATCAGATCGCTGATTTCGCCAACTTCTTCGTCATTCGGGCCATAGATATCGAGGCCGGTCAGCTCTTCTGCTGTGACATCCGCGTTCACGGCTGTGGTGTAGCCGTCCTTTTCCATCATTGGCGCGCCTGCGCCTTCCATGGTGTCGGCCGATTCCATGTTGGTCGATGTGGCGTCAGTGTCGGACATCGTGTCCGTCATCTCTTCCGTTGTCGTCTCGGTCATGGTGTCGGCTGGCATCTCTTCGGCTGGCATGGCTTCATCAGTCGGGGCCATTGTGTCGGTGGTGGCTTCTGGTGCCAATGTGCCGTCGGTGGTTGCGGGCGCTTCGGTGGTCATTGCGCCGTCAGTGGCAGTGCCATCAGCAGCGACGTGGCTTTCAGCAAATGCGCCGTTGGCAACAACAAGAGCAATCGCGGTAGTTGCAAGAAAACGTTTCATGACTGGTTCCTAACGAGTGGTTTCATGGGCCAGAGCTTCTAGCCCTTCTATGTCCACACAACGCCGCTATTTCGCGTTTGGTTGCACATCGTTCGGTTAATATTTGCGCGGCGGCGATAAACCGCCAGTGCCTAGGTCGGGGTCGCGGGAACCAGCCCGTCGCGGTGCATCAGGCTGAAATCATGGCCTGATGCGATAATGCAAGCAGGCCCGCCGGGCTGGGTCATGGTCATCGTCCATGTGCCCTTTGCGCTGACATAGATATCGATCAACAGGTTCTGCGGTGTCAGTGCCGTTGCCAATGGATGCTCTTTATATATGCGCGCCAACGCGGCAGGCATGTCGGCCGATGACAGGCAGACCGCCCCTTGCGCGAACACACGCGGAGCGAGCATCATGAAAAGGCTAAAGGTCAACAGCAGGTGGGTCATATGGCGGCGCATGGCGTGTCCTTTGATTGCATGCCCCAATCCTGCGCTGCCGTGGTAAATCAGCCCGTCAGGCACCGCGCGGCAGGGTTAACACGCTGCGCTGCGGCATTTTGGGGTTGAACTATTGCGTCTCATTTGATCAATTTCGCGCAATCTTATTGCGAGGCTGAAAATGCAAACCCGTCCCACCCGCTCTGCCCTCTATATACCAGGCTCTAAACCGCGTGCGCTGGACAAGGCGCGCGGGCTGACCTGCGACGTCATCCTGTTCGACCTTGAAGACGCAGTCGCCCCCGATGCCAAGATCGAGGCGCGCAGCACCTTGCATGATGCCTTGGCGCAGGGCGGCTATGGTGGGCGGCTAAAGCTGGTGCGGATCAATGGGCTGGACACAGACTGGGGCGCTGATGATGCCCGCGCCGCAGCAAAGATGCCCTGTGATGGCGTGCTGGTGCCCAAGGTCAGCAGTCCCGCCGATCTGGATGCCGTCGCCGATTTGGTGCCGGACCTGCCACTTTGGGCGATGATGGAAACCCCGCTGGGCATCCTGAACGCGCAAACCATCGCCGCCCATCCCCGGCTTGAAGGCTTCGTGATTGGCACCAACGATCTGGCCAAGGATATGGGCAGTCGCACCCGCGCCGCCCTGACCACTGCGCTACAGCACTGCTTGCTGGCTGCGCGCGCCGCTGGGATTGTCGCCATCGACGGCGTCTATAACGCCTATCAAGATCAGGACGGCCTGCAGCGCGAATGCATTGAAGGGCGCGACATGGGGTTTGACGGCAAGTCCCTGATCCATCCAGCGCAATTGGACACGGCCAACGCTGTCTTTGGCCCAACGGCCGAGGATATCGACCTTGCCCACCGCCAGATCGCGGCCTTCGACGCCGCCGTGGCCGAAGGGCAGGGGGTGGCTGTTCTGGATGGCCGCATCGTCGAGAACTTGCATATCGTCACGGCGCGGGCCACGCTGGCGAAAGCAGACGCTATCGCCGCATTGGAGCGCACATGAAATTAATCCTACTGGGCCTGATCTTGTGGTCAGGCAGCCACCTGTGGAAGCGGCTTGCACCTGAAAGCCGCGATGCCATGGGGCCAAAGGGACGGACTGCCGTGGCAATCCTGTCGGTGCTTGGCATTGTCTGCATGGTGATCGGCTACCGCGCCGCCGACGGTGCCGTCTATTGGGGCCGCACGTCCATTTTAACCGGTATTAATAACCTGCTGGTCTTGCTGGCCTTCTACCTTTTTGCCGCCTCTGGTAAAGGCACCCGCGTCACCCGTGCGATCCGTCATCCGCAATTAACCGCCGTCATCGTTTGGGCTGTGGCGCATTTGCTGGTGAACGGCGACACCCCGTCCTTCTTGCTGTTTGGCGGTTTGTTGGTCTGGGCCGTGGCGGAAATCTTTGTGCTGAACAAGGCGCTGGGCCCGCGCGGCGCTTATCACGCGCCACCCATCAAATCGGAAATCATTGCAGTTGTCGCGACGCTGGTCGTATTTATCGTCGCTGCCGGTATTCACATCGCTCTTGGCTACAACCCATTCGGATAAATCATGACCAAAATCTATCGCCTCCTGACCGAAGACGACACCTCTGCCTTCTGCCACAAAGTCTCTGACGCCCTGTCCAAAGGGTGGGAGCTTTATGGCACGCCTACCTACGCCTTTGATCAGGCGAACGGCGTCATGCGCTGCGGGCAGGCCGTGACCAAGGACATTTCGGTCGACTATCACGCCGATATGAAGCTGGGGCAGCAATGACCAAAACAAACGCCGGCCGCTTTTTCGAAGATTACGCGGTCGGCGATGTCATCACCCACGCCGTGCCGCGTACGATCCAAATGGGGGAACGGGCGCTGTATCACGCGCTTTACCCCGCGCGGCACGCCCTGCATTCTGCCGATACCTTTGCGCAAAGCTGCGGTTTGCCTTTCAGCCCGCTGGACGATCTGGTCACGTTCCACACCGTCTTTGGTAAAACCGTGCCCGATGTGTCCCTGAACGCTGTCGCCAACCTTGGTTACGCCGAAGGCTGCTGGGAAACCTCGCTTTGGCCGGGTGATACCATCACGGCCACGTCCGAAGTGATCGGCGTGAAGCAGAACTCCAACGGTAAAAGCGGCGTCGTGTGGGTCCGCACCACTGGTCGCAATCAGCACGGCGCAGTCCTGTTGTCCTATGTTCGCTGGGTCATGGTCCGCAAACGCGGTGATAGCCCTGCGCCGCAAACCGTCATTCCAGATCTATCGGGTAGCGTTGCTGCCACTGATCTGGTCATCCCCCGCGGGCTGGATTTCACCAATTACGACTTCGCCCTCGCGGGCGAGCCGCACCGCATGAGCGACTATAAGGTTGGCGAGATCATCGACCACGTCGATGGCGTCACTGTGGAAGAAGCAGAACATATGCTGGCCACCCGCCTGTGGCAGAACACTGCCAAGGTCCACTTTGACGCCACCAACCGCCCCGATGGCAAACGGCTGATTTATGGCGGCCATGTCATCAGCCTTGCCCGCGCGTTGTCTTTTAATGGACTAGCCAATGCGCAGCTGATCGTTGCGCTGAACGGCGGGGCCCACGCTAATCCTTGCTTTGCAGGCGACACGGTGCGGGCCTGGTCCGAAGTGCTTGATGCCGCTGAAACCACTGCCCCGGGCGTCGGCGCAATCCGCCTGCGTCTGGTCGCGACAAAAGGCGCCGCTGGCGAATTGCGGGATGATGATGGCAAATATTTACCCGATGTTCTTCTTGATCTGGATTATTGGGCGCTGATGCCACTTTAAAGGGCGCGATAACCTCGACTACAAGTTTTGTGATCACGCCTTGAAAATACGTGATCACAAACGCCCAAAATCCGCCGGGCGCGGCGTTATCGCGCAGAATTTGACCGCCGCTGCGCGTGACTTCGCGTTCGTGATGGTGCAGAACTAGACCAATTGCGCACCCGGACGCGGGATGCCGTAGCTTAAGGGAACTGACATGGCTGATGCAAACCGGGGCAATCGCCCGCTTTCGCCGCATTTGACGATTTACCGTCCGCAGTGGACGTCGATGACGTCGATCTTTACGCGGATCACCGGCAATGCGCTGATTGTGACCGCGCTGCTGATCGTATGGTGGTTTGTCGCCGCCGCGACCGGCCCCGACGCCTTTGCCACCGCTGATGGTTTCATCACAAGCTGGTTTGGCGATCTGATCATGTTCTTCTCTGTCGCGGGGATCTGGTATCACACGCTCGCTGGCATCCGTCACCTGATCTGGGACAGCGGCCGCATGCTGGATGTCGACAAGTCGGAAACGTTCGGTCAGGCCATGGTGCTGATCGCCGTGCTGCTGACGATTTTCACTGTCATCGTGCTGTAAGGGGTTCTGACCATGGCTTATATGACCGACCGCAAACGCGCCGCTGGCATGGGTTCCGCAAAATCCGGTACCCAGCACCACTGGCACATGATGATCAGCTCTGTCGCACTTGCTGGCCTGATCCCTTTGTTCATCTTCACCTTCGGCAGCATCTACGGCGCGCCCTATGAAGATGTCGTCGCCTATTATCAGCGTCCGTTCCCAGCGATCGTCGCATTGCTGACAATCGCTGTCGGCTTCATCCACTTTCGCGGTGGTGTGCAGACCCTGATCGAAGACTACGTTCACGGCACAGCCAAGAAGGTCGCGATCATCGCGATGATCTGCCTGTCCTATACCGCAGCTGCGGCCGGCGTTCTTGCCGTCGCTAGCCTTGCCCTTTGAATCGCTTGAGGAACTGACCGATGGCTGCTTACGAATACGAAACCCACACTTATGACGCGATAGTTGTCGGCGCTGGCGGCTCTGGCCTGCGTGCGACGCTGGGTCTGGCCGAACAGGGCCTGAAAACCGCCTGCATCACCAAGGTGTTTCCGACCCGGTCCCACACCGTTGCGGCCCAGGGCGGCATCGCTGCGTCCTTGTCCAACATGGGTCCTGACCACTGGCAGTGGCACATGTATGACACCGTCAAAGGCTCTGACTGGTTGGGCGACACCGACGCGATGGAATACCTCGCGCGTGAAGCCCCCAAGGCTGTGTATGAGCTAGAGCACTACGGCGTGCCGTTTTCCCGGACCGAAGAAGGCACGATCTATCAGCGCCCCTTCGGCGGCCACACCACCGAATTCGGTGAAGGCCCCCCCGTGCAGCGCACCTGCGCCGCAGCCGACCGCACAGGCCACGCGATCCTGCACACGCTGTATGGTCAGTCGCTGAAGCAGAAGGCCGAGTTTTACATCGAATACTTCGCCATCGACCTGATCATGGGCGAAGACGGTCAGTGCCAAGGCGTTGTCGCATGGAAGCTGGACGACGGCACCATGCACGTCTTTAACGCCAAGATGGTCGTGCTGGCCACGGGCGGCTACGGCCGCGCCTACTTCAGCGCCACCTCTGCCCACACCTGCACCGGCGACGGCGGCGGCATGGTTGCTCGTCAGGGCCTGAAACTGCAGGACATGGAATTCGTGCAGTTCCACCCCACCGGCATTTACGGCGCTGGCTGCCTGATCACCGAAGGCGCGCGCGGCGAGGGTGGTTACCTGACCAACTCCGAGGGCGAGCGCTTTATGGAGCGCTATGCGCCGACCTATAAGGATCTTGCGTCCCGTGACGTCGTATCCCGCTGCATGACGATGGAAATCCGCGAAGGCCGCGGTGTTGGTCCGAAAAAGGACCACATCCACCTGAACCTGAACCACCTGCCGCCGGAAACGCTGGACCTGCGCCTGCCGGGCATCACCGAATCGGCCCGTATCTTTGCTGGCGTCGATCTGACAAAAGAGCCGATCCCGGTGCAGCCGACCGTTCACTACAACATGGGTGGCATCCCCACGAACTATTGGGGCGAAGTGCTGAACCCGACGGACGAAAACCCCGATGCCGTCGTGCCCGGCCTGATGGCCGTGGGCGAAGCAGGGTGCGCCTCTGTGCACGGTGCGAACCGTCTTGGCTCTAACTCTTTGATCGACCTCGTGGTCTTTGGCCGCGCCGCGGCGATCAAGGCTGGCGAAATCGTTGACCCGAACACGGAAAACGCGCCGCTGAACCAAGCGTCCGTTGATGCGGCGTTCGACCGTTTCGACAAACTGCGCAACGCCAATGGCAGCACCCCGACCGCTGCCCTGCGCCTTGAAATGCAAGAGGCCATGCAAGCCGACGCCGCCGTCTTCCGCACGGATAAGACGCTGGCCGAAGGCGTGGAAGCGATGAAAAAGATCGCCGCCAAGCTGGACGATCTGCACGTGACAGACCGCAGCCTTGTCTGGAACAGCGACCTGATGGAAACGCTGGAACTGACAAACCTGATGCCGAACGCGCTGGCGACCATCGTCTCTGCCGAGGCGCGTAAGGAATCCCGCGGTGCCCACGCGCACGAGGATTACCCTGATCGCAACGACACAGACTGGCGCAAGCACAGCCTTGCGACAGTGGACGGCGCAAATGTGAACCTGACCTATCGTCCGGTCCACATGGACCCGCTCACCACCGAAGCTGAAGGCGGGATCGACCTGAAAAAGATCGCACCGAAAAAGCGGGTGTACTGATGCGCGCTTTCGGCCTGATTGCGGGTTTGGCGGTGTTGGCGGCTTGCACGCCGCCCACGCCACCGACCTTGCAACAGGTCGAAGCCAAGTGCAGCCAAGAGGCACGCGCAGCGGCCGGACCAACCGGTCAGGTCACTGTCGGAGCCTCTAGCAGCAACGGGCTGCGCTCTGGCATCTCGATCGGTGTGACGGACGATTTCTTGCGCGGCCGCGATCCGGCCGTCGTTTATGCGGAATGCTACACCCGGTTGTCCGGTGCCGCGCCGCTGACCCCTTATTCGCCTACCGCAACCCGGTAAGGCCGTTTGCAGACAGGAGCCTGAGACATGGTTGAATTCACGCTACCCAAAAACAGCCGCATGGTGACGGGCAAGACTTGGCCCAAGCCAGACGGTGCCAAGAACACGAAAAAGGTGCAGGTTTATCGCTGGAACCCTGACGACGGCAAAAACCCGCGTTTGGATACCTATTTTGTCGATCTGGACACCTGCGGCCCGATGGTTCTAGACGCTTTGATCAAGATCAAAACCGATATCGACCCGACCCTGACCTTCCGCCGGTCTTGCCGCGAAGGGATCTGCGGATCCTGCGCGATGAACATCGACGGCGTGAACACGCTGGCCTGTATTTCTGGCCTTGATGAAGCCAAGGGCGATATCAAGATCTATCCGCTGCCGCACATGCCTGTGGTTAAGGATCTGATCCCTGATCTGACGCATTTCTATGCGCAGCACGCCAGCATCATGCCGTGGCTCGAAACCAAGACGAATGCCCCCGCGAAAGAGTGGAAACAGTCGATCGAGGACCGTGAAAAGCTAGATGGCCGCTATGAGTGCATCATGTGCGCCTGCTGCTCTACCAGCTGCCCGTCTTACTGGTGGAACTCTGACCGCTACCTTGGCCCAGCTGCCCTGCTGGCTGCGCACCGCTGGATCGTTGACAGCCGCGACGAGGCGACGGGCGAGCGTCTGGATGATCTGGAAGATCCGTTCAAACTGTATCGCTGCCACACGATCATGAACTGCGCCAAGGCTTGCCCTAAGGGTCTGAACCCGGCCAAGGCGATTGCAGAGATCAAGCACATGATGGTCGAGCGGATCGTTTGATCCTGACTGGACGTTACAACGCGAACGCCGTCCCTTGTGGGCGGCGTTTTGTTTTGAGTACTTAGAAAAAAGCGAGGAACGACATGGGCGAGCCTTTGGACGCACAGGCGCTGCGGGATATCGCGCCGGTCATCTGTTATCCAAATGACAGTTTGGCTGTACCGCAAGCCGCATTGGATCGCGGTGCCTTACCGCTTGTGCCGGTGTCTCGCGTCACTGTTCCTGCCCGAGAGGCCGCATCGATCCGCGTGAAGGCGGGGCAGGTGCTGCGCATTCACTGCCCGGACGGGCCGCAGGTAGGTGATTTGAACCTGTTCAACGCAAATGACCTGTCAGAGCAGTTCTATTCTGGCAAAACCCGCGCGCTGCACGGCAGCCATGTCACCACTGGCGATCAGCTTTGGTCGAACTTCCCCTATCTGCGCCCTATGGCGACAGTCACGCATGACACGCTGGGCTGGTACGGGCGGGATGCATATGGCGGTGCGGTGCACGACGTGATCGGGACGCGCTGCGATCCCTATACGGCGCGGCTACTCGGCGGGGGTGATTACCATCACTGCTGTCATTCTAACCTGACCCGCGCCTTGGCTGATGCGTCTGGCCTGCCGCTGCTGGATGCGGAACCGCATGTGCATGATGTGCTGAACGTTTTCATGTGCACCGGTTTTACCGCAGACACCGGGCAGTACTTCATGAAAGCCAGCCCCGTGCGCAAGGGCGACTATTTAAACCTTCTTGCGGAAATTGACCTGCTTGCGGTCCTGTCGGCCTGTCCCGGTGGTGACTGCAGCGCCCAGCATTCGTCCGACACGGCGGTCTGCTATCCCCTCGCGATGGAGGTGCTGGATCCAAAAGGGGCGGAACCTTGGCAGGAGCCGCCCCTAAATTCGTATTCACGCAGCCACGGCGTTTAGGCGAAAGCGGCTTCCAGCGCGATTTCAACCATATCGCCAAAGCTACGCTCGCGTTGATCGGACGGCAGCGCCTCTCCGGTGATGATGTGGTCGCTGACGGTCATCACGGCCAAGGCGCGGCGCTTGTAACGGGCGGCAAGAATATAAAGCTCTGCCGCTTCCATTTCGACTGCTAGAACGCCATGACGGATCATCTGTTCCGTAAGGTCGGTACGTTCGGCATAGAAGGTGTCAGAGGAATAGATGCTGCCGACATGTGTTGGAGTGCCGCGCTTTGTCGCCGCAGCATGGGCCGCCTGCAGCAGGCCGAAATCGGCGACAGGGGCGTAGTTCAGTTCGCGAAAGATCGTGTCCGACGGGGTGCCGGAGGAGCAGGCCGTCATCGCCAGCACCACGTCGCGCACCTTGGTTCGATCCTGCATGCCGCCGCAGCTGCCAATCCGGATCAGTGTCTGGACGTCGTAATCCTTGATCAGCTCGTTCGCATAAATCGACATCGACGGCATACCCATGCCCGAACCTTGAATGGTGACGCGGTTGCCATTCCACATGCCCGTGTAGCCCAGCATCCCGCGTACTTCGTTAATGCAAACGGCATCGGTCAAAAACGTCTCTGCCGCCCATTTGGCGCGGTAAGGATCGCCCGGCATCAGGACGGTTTCAGCGATATCACCGGGTTTTGCGCCAATATGAATAGTCATGTCTTGGTTTCCTTGTTGTTTCGACCGAGTATTGCTGGAAACCGCATCGAAAGAAAAGCCATGCTACGCTACGTGATCTTTCTGCCGCTTCTACTGGCCGCCCCCGCCACGGCGCAAGACGCACAGGAATTGGCCCTGGCGCGCACTGTGCTGAGCGATCTACAAACGCTGTCGTTCAAGAAAAAACGTGAATACTGCGGCTATCTTGGGCTGACCCGGGATGGCACGTTGATCAGCAGCGATCCGGTGGCTGGCGATATGGCTAGCTGCGCCGCGCGCTTCCCGGACGACATTGCGGTGATCGCGTCCTATCATACCCATGGCACATTCGATGAGGGCTATTTCAACGAAATGCCCAGCACGATTGACGTGGAGAGCGATAGCGCCGCCTATATGAATGGATATGTGGCAACGCCTGGTGGACGGTTGTGGTTTATCAACGGTCGCACACGGGTATCGCGGCAGATTTGTGGTTTAGGGTGTTTACCTGTCGCACCCCAATTCCGCAAAGAGGCTGATGGCGAGGTTGCCGAAGAATATACCTTCGAGGCATTGCGACGCCATCAGCGATAGATTTAGATTTCCAGCGTGCTGGGATCTGTGCCGTTTGCCATTTCCGACTTGTACCATTCAGGCTGGCGGCCTTTGCCGGTCCAGGTCTGTGTTGCGTCGGCAGGATTGCGATACTTAGGCGCAGAAACGGACTTTGGACCGCTGCCGCCACGCTTTTTGCTGCCAGCCATATCGGCCAGGTCGCTCAACGAATAGCCGAAATCAGCGGCTGCTTTTGCAGCGGCGTCATGGGCCATCTTCAATTCGCGGCTCTCGACGCTCTTCAGCGCGGCATCGACGTCCTTGCGCAGTTTTTCCAGATCCTTGCGGGTCATAGATTTTAGATCGGCATTCATATTCAACTCCTGAAAAAGGCGCCGGGAATAGTCCCAATAGGCCCGATATAATGCATTTGTACCGAAGTCGATAATATTTAGTTAATGCTGTCCTATAGTGCAGCGACTTCTGGCCGGTCAACCAAAGTCACGATGTCTTCCATTATGCGATTAAGGCGGAAATCCTTTGGCGTATAAACGCGGGCAACACCCATTTTTTGCAAGCGCAGCGCGTCTTCGTCAGGAATGATGCCGCCAGCAATAACGGGAATATGCCCAAGCCCAGCAGCCTGTAATTTCAGCATAAAGCTTTCAATAAGTGGTATATGTGACCCCGAAAGGATCGAAAGCCCGATGACATGGGCCTCGTCATCCTGCGCGGCCCGCACCAATTCATCAGGAGTCAGGCGAATACCCTCATAGGCAATATCCATTCCACAATCACGCGCACGAGTTGCAATTTGTTCCGCGCCATTGGAATGACCGTCTAAGCCGGGCTTTCCGACGAGAAACTTCAACCGACGCCCTAATTTCGCCGAAACCGCATCCACGCGCGCGCGAATATCGTCCAGATTTTCTGTGCGATTTGACGGCGCGTGGCTGACACCCGTGGGCGCGCGGTATTGGCCAAAGGCCGCCCGCACGACGTCGGCCCATTCGCCTGTCGTCACGCCGGCCCTTGCCGCATCAATCGAGGGGGGCATGATATTTGTGCCATCTTGTGCGGCCTTGCGCAGGGCTGTCAGGGCAGCCTCAACCGCCTTGGGGTCGCGCGCGGCCTTCCATTTTGCAAGGCGATCAAGCTGGTCCGCCTCTGCCGCTGGGTCGGATACCATGATCGCATCGTCGCCAGCGGTCAGCGGTGATGGCTCGCCGCTTTCCCACTTGTTCACGCCCACCACTGTTGTGGCGCCGGTTTCGATCCCGCGGATACGGGCGGCGTTGGATTCCACCAATCGCCCTTTCATGTAGGCAATCGCTTCGACCGCGCCGCCCATGCCGTCAATTGTTGCCAATTCGGCGCGCGCACCGTCCATCAAAGCCTGCACTTTACGATCAATCGCCGGGTTGCCGTCGAATAGATCGTCAAATTCCAAAAGGTCCGTCTCATAGGCCAGAATTTGTTGCATGCGCAGGGACCATTGCTGATCCCAAGGCCGCGGCAGACCCAGCGCTTCATTCCAGGCGGGCAATTGCACGGCCCGTGCACGGGCGTTTTTCGACAAGGTCACGGCCAGCATCTCGATCAGGATGCGATAGACGTTGTTTTCTGGCTGCTGTTCCGTCAGCCCAAGCGAATTGACTTGCACGCCATAGCGAAAGCGGCGGTACTTGGCATCCTCGACCCCGTAACGTTCGCGGCAGATTTCATCCCATAGGGCGACAAAGGCGCGCATTTTGCACAGCTCTGTTACAAAACGAATCCCCGCGTTCACAAAGAAAGAGATTCGTCCGACCATTTGCGGGAAATGCTCTGCGGGTACTTTGCCTTTCAAATCGTCCAGCACTGCCGTTGCGGTTGCAAGTGCAAATGCCAATTCCTCTTCCGGTGTCGCGCCGGCCTCTTGCAAATGGTATGAACAAACGTTCATCGGGTTCCATTTGGGCAGGAATTCCCGGGTATAAGCCGCGATATCGGTAATCATCCGCAACGACGGGGCAGGGGGACAAATATAGGTGCCCCGCGACAGGTATTCTTTGATGATATCGTTTTGAACGGTGCCTTGCAGGGCCGAAATATCGGCCCCTTGTTCCTGCGCCGCCGCGATATAAAGCGACAAAAGCCAAGGCGCCGTCGCGTTGATCGTCATCGAGGTATTCATTTGGTCCAGCGGAATATCTGCAAACAGCATCCGCATATCGCCCAAATGGCATACCGGGACCCCGACCTTACCGACCTCGCCCTGCGCCAATTCATGATCGCTGTCATACCCCGTTTGCGTCGGTAAATCGAAGGCCACGGATAATCCGGTCTGCCCCTTTGCCAAATTGCCGCGATATAGCGCATTCGACGCTTTCGCGGTGGAGTGACCAGCATAGGTGCGAAACAGCCAAGGGCGGTCGGTCATTGGGGAATCTCCGTCATTCATTGCGCAACTTTATTACGTTGAGTGTCGGTTATATGTAACTTTGAACCGTCGTCAAGCGCTGCGCTGCGGCATGGCGGGATTTACGAGGCGGCGCAAACCTGTCACGGTTCCGCCATGACGCATTCCGTGACCCTGCCGGCCTGGGCCTTTGTCCTTATTGTGCTGTTCGCGGCCGTGACCTTTGCGTCGCATTTCCTGTTTCCTTCTGTCCGCTGGTTCTTTCGCAAAAGGGCAGAGCGGGTCATTGCGCGGCTGAACCAACGTCTTGCGCGCCCGATAGAGCCGTTCAAGCTCGCGCGCCGCTACGACATGATCCAGCGACTTATCTATGATCCGGAGGTGACGCAGGCGATTGTCGATTATGCCCACGAACATGACGTTCCCGAAAACGTCGCCTTTGAAAAAGCTAAAAGCTACGCCCGCGAAATCGTCCCTAGCTTTTCGGCGACGGCCTATTTCTCTTTCGGGATGCGGGTCGCGCGGTTTTTGTCCAACACACTATACCGCGTTCGCATCGCGACCTTTCCGCGCCAAGAACTAAACCAGCTTGACCCAGAGGCGACGATAATCTTCGTGATGAACCATCGCAGCAACATGGATTACGTCCTTGTCACCTATCTGGTCAGCCGCGCTGGCGCGCTGTCCTATGCGGTCGGCGAATGGGCGCGGGTTTGGCCACTATCCGCGCTGATCCGCGCGCTTGGCGCTTACTTTATCCGTCGCCGGTCGCGCGGTGATTTGTACCGCCGGGTGCTGGCCCGCTACGTCCAGATGGCCACCGATGCAGGCGTCACGCAGGCCATGTTCCCCGAAGGCGGCCTGTCCTTGAACGGAGAGGTGAAGCCGCCCAAACTGGGCCTGCTGAACTACATCGTCAGTAATTATCGCCCGGGCGGGCGGGACGTCATCTTCGTCCCCGTCGGACTGAATTATGACCGTGTGCTCGAAGACCAATTCCTGATCGGCGCTGATAAACGCGGCGTCCGCCGCTTTCGGCCCCCGGCGATGACTGTGTTACGCGGGATTTCTTGGCACCTTTGGCAACGTATCACCCGGCGCTTTGACGGTTTCGGCACCGCCTCTGTCGGCTTTGGCGAGCCCCTCGAACTCTCGCTCTTCCTTAAGGCGCACCCAGACCTGACGGGCGATCGGACAGAGGTCGTGGCGACCGAATTGATGGACCGGGTCCGCGCCGTCGTCCCTGTTCTGGCCACCCCGCTGATCGCGCGTCTTTTACTACGCAGCCCCGGCCTATCCCCAGCAGAGCTGCTGACGCAGACGACCATCTGCCTTGACGCACTGCACACCCGCGACATGCCGCTGCCGCAGCGCAGCCCTTCTATCCTGGTCGATGACACCCTGTCCCGGCTGACAGAACGCGGGCTGGTCGCCGTCACGCCCCAAGCCATCACGATCACCGAACGCGGGCAGGACATCTTGACCTACTACGCCAATTCCATCGCGCATCACTTTCCAGACGAAAAATCCGTTACGTAATTAAATTACAAAATACTCCGCTTTGGGGTTGCATCATTACGCTGCGCTTGCATACTCAGGCGCAGAAGCCGACTCTGCAGCGCGGCAAAAACATGATGGATGCAATGATGGAGACGGACATGCCCCTTGATCTGGACCCCGCCACCAAGGCGAGCCAAAAGCCCCTTTACGCAATCGGTGAAATGCCGCCCCTCGGCCATGTGCCCGACCAGATGTACGCTTGGACGATCCGGCGCGAACGGCACGGCGAGCCTGAAAAGGCGTTCGAGGTCGAAATCGTTGCCTGCCCCAAGCCCGACAGTCACGAAGTGCTGGTCATGGTGATGGCCGCTGGCGTCAACTATAACGGCGTTTGGGCCGGACTTGGCGTGCCGATCAGCCCGTTTGATGTGCACGGCGCCGATTTCCACATCGCCGGTTCCGACGCCTCTGGCATCGTTTGGGCTGTGGGTGACAAGGTGAAGCGCTGGAAAGTCGGCGACGAGGTTGTGATTCATTGCAACCAAGACGACGGCGATGACGAGCATTGCAATGGCGGCGATCCCATGTTCTCGCCCAGCCAGCGGATCTGGGGCTATGAAACCCCCGACGGCTCTTTCGCCCAGTTCACCTGTGTGCAGTCGCAGCAATTGATGCCCCGCCCGCAGCACCTGACGTGGGAAGAATCCGCTTGCTACACCCTGACGCTGGCGACTGCTTACCGCATGTTGTTCGGCCATGAACCGCACGACCTGAAGCCCGGTCAAAACGTGCTGGTCTGGGGGGCCTCCGGCGGCCTCGGGTCCTATGCGATCCAGCTGATCAATACGGCAGGGGCCAATGCAATCGGCGTCATCTCGGACGAATCCAAGCGCGAATTCGTGATGTCGCTGGGGGCCAAGGGCGTGCTGAACCGCAATGATTTCAATTGCTGGGGCCAGATGCCCACGGTGAACACGCCCGAATACAAAGAATGGTTCAACGAGACCCGCAAGTTCGGCAAGGCGATCTGGGAGATCACAGGAAAGGGCAACAACGTCGACATGGTGTTCGAACACCCCGGCGAGGCGACCTTCCCCGTCTCAACCTTCGTGTGCAAACGCGGCGGCATGGTTGTGATCTGCGCCGGTACCACTGGCTACAACCTGACCTTTGACGTGCGCTATATGTGGATGCACCAAAAGCGGTTGCAGGGCAGCCACTTTGCGAACCTCAAGCAGGCCTCTGCCGCGAATAACCTGATGGTCGAACGCCGCCTTGATCCGTGCATGTCCGAAGTGTTCGGCTGGGATGATATCCCCGCCGCCCACACCAAGATGCGCAAGAACGAGCATAAGCCCGGCAACATGGCCGTGCTGGTGCAAAGCCCGCGCACCGGTTTGCGCACCTTTGAAGACGCGCAGTTTGAATCGCGCGGCTGAATAACTCGGCTGAAGCTATCGAAAGGCGTCCGCATCTGCGGGCGCCTTTTGCCATTTAGAATCTGTTCATCTGTATGACCAATCACTGACCTGCACGCCCTGCGCCCTGCAAAGGGCCTTTGGCACCCGTCAAGTCGGTTCCGTGACGCCCATCGTTTGAAGTCAAATGTTTGTGCGGCTGGCACCCCCCTATATCGGGGGAGGCTTAAGAAGTGAGTATTTTGTTAAATTAACGCGTGCTACCTTGAGTTGTTAATGACTCATTAACGATTTGTAAGGGAGTGTGAACGTGGGACATAAGTGGATAATCGACGTTCTGGCCGACTTGGAGTCTTTCGCGTTCCAAAATGGTCTGCCTCTTGTGGCGGATCGGATGCGTGAAGCCGCAGTCGTGGCATCGGCAGAAATCGCGTCGACATCCGAGGGCCACGCAGGCCGGGTGCGCATTGATGCGGAACAAACTGAACCGCTTTTTGCAGCGGCTCGAAGCCACAGACCAGCTTGATCAACTTCAAGAGCTGATCGTCAGCTTGCGGCAGGCGTTAAATGTCGATCACGTCGTCTATCACTGGGTCAGCGTCGACGGCGAACAATACGGATTTGGAACCTACGACCCCGGCTGGGCGCAACGCTATCAGGACATGGAATATATCCGCGTCGATCCGGTGGTGTCGGGCTGTTTCCAACGCTTTCACCCTGTCGATTGGAAGCGGATGGACTGGTCGTCAAAGGCCGCCCGGGCATTTCGCGCCGATTCGATTGCGCACGGCGTCGGCAATCAGGGTTTCACGATTCCGATACGCGGCCCTAATGGGCAGTTCGCCCTTTTTACCCTATCGCACACTGCGACCGATGCCGAATGGGACGCCTTCACCGCTGATTACCAGCGCGACTTGATTGTGATCGCCCACTTTCTGAACGCCAAGGCGCTTCAAATCGAAGCAGGTCGTACTCCAGATGCGATACGCCCGCTGTCCCCGCGCGAGGTTGATGCGCTGAGCTTTCTGGGCATGGGTTATTCCCGCTCTCAAGCCGCTGATTTGCTGTCGATTTCCGAACATACGTTGCGGGCCTATATTGAAAGCGCACGGCATAAACTGGGTGCCCTCAACACCGTCCACGCTGTGGCCCGCGCCCTGTCCGAAGGGCTGATCATCATCGGCGGCGCTGCCAAAGATGCGCCCGGCGGCTGGCCGGGACGCCAAGGCGATACGGATGTTGCGCCCGACTAGGCACCGTTCGCAGGGCATCATTTTCTTAACCAAGTGATCCGAAGACTACCCCATCACAACGACAGGGGCCTTCGCCATGATTCGCTACATCTATGCCAACGACTTCCACCGCCACCCGGACCTACAAGCCAGCATGCACAAAGACCGCGCCGCCCAATTCCGCGACCGCCTGAAGTGGGAGGTCTCGGTCGATAAGAACGGCTGGGAACGTGATGAATACGACGCGATGAACCCGCTTTGCGTTGTATGGGAGGAGACCCCCGGCGTGCACGGCGGGTCCATGCGCTTTCTGCCGATGTCGGGGCGCACCATGGTGAATGACCATTTTGCGGATCTGATGAGCGGCGAAATCAAAAGCCCGCTGATCTGGGAATGCACCCGCTTTTGTCTGTCCCAAGGGGCCAGCCCGCGCGTCGCTGGTCTGCTGATGCTTGCGGGCGGGGAATTGATGCGGGCGTTCTCCTTGACCCATCTGTTGGGTGTCTTCGATGCCCGCATGATCCGCATCTACAACGCCATTGGTGCCGCGCCAGAGGTGCTCGGTAGTTCTGGCACCGGACGCGATACGATCAGCGTCGGGCTTTGGCCTTACCGCGCCGATGACCGGCTGAAGGTGTTGCGCCGCGCCGGGGTAAGCTCTGCCATATCAGAGGCGTGGTTCGCGCGATCCTTTGGCCATGTAATCGGGCAGGCATCGTCAGAAAAGGCGGCCTGACATCTGGCAGGGGGCGGCGGGGGCGGATAGGGTCGCGCCATGAATACACCCGCCCCCACCATCACCTTTTCCGAAGATCAGGCCGCCGCTTGGGACAGTGTCGAAATGACGCTGCGCCAGTCCGGCGTCGATCTGAACAATGACCTTCTGCAACCGCCGCAAAGCGACGTCAGCGAAGTCCTTGCGGTGATCGGCAAGGCGGGCAGCGGCAAAACGATGCTTTTGGCAGAGCTGTACCGTGCGCTGGAAAAGGCCGGGGTCGAGATCGTCTCTGGTGACTACGAGGGCAAAAAGCGGACCGGGCGGCGCACGCTGGCGATTTTGGCCCCGACCAACAAAGCCGCGTCCGTGCTGCGCAATCGCGGCGTACCGGCGACGACGATCCACCGGATCCTGTATACCCCCGTTTATGACCCCGAATATGAAAAGGTCGCCGAATGGCTGGCCGGGCAGGGCGAGCGGCCGGATGTGGAACAGCTGACCGATGTCGCGCTGGACCGGGCCTATGTGTCGTACCAAGGGCACAAATCCATTCCCGCCGCATTGGCTGCCGCAGGTCTGCGCGGCAGTGATTTCATCACCGGTTGGAAGCGGCGTGAAGAGACGCTGGATATTGGGTTTATTGACGAATCCTCGATGCTGGATGCCAAGCAGTTCGAAGACTTGCAGGAAATCTTTCCCACGCTGATCCTGTTCGGCGATCCGGCGCAGTTGCCCCCTGTGCAATCCAGTGGCGGCATGGTGTTTGAAACGCTGCCCGAAAAGCGTGTGTTGACGCTGAACCGCATCCACCGGCAAAGCGCGGATAGCCCAATCCTTGATCTGGCGCATGCGCTGGCCGATCCGATGCTGGATTTCTACCATTTTGAACGCATGGTCGCTGAGGCGGCAGAGAAGGACGAGCGCGTCGTCATGGCGCAGCGGGTAGAGGCGGATTTGATGGCCCGCTCGCCCTGCCTTGTCTGGACCAACAAGACCCGCATCCGCTTGATCCACGCCTTTCGGGCCGCCTATGACGCGCCGGGCGATAGCCTGCTGCCGGGCGAGCCGCTGATTTGTGACGGGATCGAATTGCCGGTGAAGCACCGTAAAAAGCGGCTCGACCTAGAGGCGCGCGGCCTGATCAAGGGCGCGCAGGTTATCTATCTGGGACCTGGAAAGCGGCCCGGTTTCAGCCGTTTGCATGTGCTGGGCGCACTGGACCCGCAGATGTCCGCCGCGAGCATCGTGAAAATCGAACTTGAGGGCGATGAAGAGCCGTTCATCCCCTTTGCCGCCAAGATGGGCGCGACGTTCCTGCATGGTGCCGCCGTGACGATCCACAAAGCGCAGGGTAGCCAGTGGGACACAGTCCAAGTCTTTGCCCCCGATATCGAAATGGCATCGCGCATGGGCCGGGTCGAGGCGGGGCAGCCGCTGTGGAAACGGCTGGCTTATGTTGCCATCACGCGGGCCGAAAACCAGCTGCGCTGGGTAGTGCGGAACCGTCTGGCGAAACCGGCAGAGCCGTTTTTGCGGATCGACGATCTGGACAAGGGGCCCGCGCCGCTGACCCTGACCATGCAAGAGGACGACGAATAAGGCGGCACCTTATCCGCGGATAAAACGTACGCCTTATTTATCAAGTGTTTACCTTTTTAGCGCAGCAGCCCCGGCAGAGGCAGCCCAGCCTGCGGCGATCGCGATCACCAGCGAAAGCAGGCCGTAAAAGAACGGCTGCACATGGGCAAGGTTGTAAAGCCAGCGTTCCAGCCCGACTTTTTGTACCGGAATGACCGTGCTGTGGGTGTCGATCACCTTGCCGCCGCGCGTCAGAAAAATCCGGGCAAGGTAGTCGCCCTCAATCAGGTTGGCGGGCAGACTGAATGATGTGCGGAATAGCGTGTCTTGTTCCAGATCGACCGCGCCTGCGTTCATCTGAAAGAGCGCGTCCTTGGCCCGGATACGGATCAGCGCTTGGCTGAACGTGTCACTGTCGTCCACGGTGGCCCCGACGGACCGGATCGCGCGGGGGATGGTGACGCGGTTACGCAGGTCTTCGGTATCGCTCAGCACGTCCTCGATCGGGCCGCTGGTGGCGACGGCATAGAAGGACGGGGCACGGTCGACGATCACCTCGTCTGTATTGACCCAGATGCCCATGCGCCGCTGTTTGCGAAAGACCGACACGGTCTGGTCGGGGCCGGACACGGCGATGATGACGCCCAGCTTGCCCTTGTCGAGCGGCTCTGGCGCGGTGCGGCTGACGGCACCGAAGATCAGGATGTCAGAGCCGTCAAAGGTGGCGGTGATGGACACGGAATCTTGGCTTAGGCCCAGCACGATGGTTTCGCTATGGGCCTGTGTGGCGAAAAGGATCAGGGCGAGGATGGCGCGGATCATAGGTCACCTGCCGCTTTAAGAGAGTAAAGCTCTGCCGGTTGCAGCAGCAGATCAAGGCCAAGTTTACCGCAGACCAGCAGCACCAAGAGGGCAAGCAAGATGCGCAGGCTTTCGGCCTTTAGCTTGGCACCGATGCGGGTGCCGACTTGGGCCCCGATGACGCCGCCGACGATCAGCAGCAATGCCAGCATGATATCGACAGTATAGTTCGTCGTGGCGTGCAGCATCGTGGTGTAGGCCGTGACAAAGATGATCTGGAACAGCGAAGTGCCGATCACGACTTTGGTCGGCATGCCCAGCAGATAGATCATGGCAGGCACCATGATGAACCCGCCGCCGACGCCCATAATTGCGGACAGGATGCCGACCAGCACGCCGACCAGCAGGGGCGGGATGACTGAAATATAAAGGCCAGAGACGCGAAACTTGACCTTAAGCGGCAGGTTGTGGACCCAGTAGTGATGCTTGCGCGTCTTGCGTGCGCCGGGCTTGCGCGATTTCAGGATCGCGTTCAGGCTTTCCACCAGCATCAGCGCGCCGATGATACCAAGGAAGACGACGTAGAACAGGCTGACCAGCAGATCGACTTGGCCAAGGCTGCGCAGGTAGTTGAAGATCAGCAGGCCAAGGGTAGAGCCCACGAGGCCGCCGATCAGCAGGACCGTGCCCATGCGCAAATCGACGGTGCGCCGTTTCAGGTGCGCCAGCAGCGCAGAAAAGGACGAGGCGACGATCTGGTTGGTCGAGGTGGCGACCGCCACGGCAGGCGGGATGCCGACAAAGAACAACAGCGGCGTGATCAAAAAGCCGCCGCCGACGCCGAACATACCCGATAAGACGCCAACCAGCCCGCCCAATCCCAGAATTAGGAAAATGTTAACCGAAACTTCTGCGATGGGCAGGTAAAGTTGCATCGAACGTCCGATTGGAAGTGGTTTAACCCACCAGACTGCGGATCGGCGGCAGTGTCAAACGGACAGGTTAGCGTTCTTTGACGTAGGGCTCGCCTCCGGCCTTTGGGGGGATGGCTTTGCCGACAAAGCCGGCAAGGATCACGACGGTCAGAATGTAGGGCAGGGCGTCAAGCAGCTGGGTCTGGACGCTGAAGCCAAGCGTGCGCTGGATCAGGTCGGGACGCAGGGCAAGCGCCTGAAGAAAGCCGAACAGCATGGTCGCGCCAAGGGCGGGCCAAGGCTTCCATTTGGCAAAGATCAGCGCGGCAAGGGCGATATACCCGCGGCCCGCGCTCATGTCTTTGGTAAAGCCGGCCTGCAGGGCGGTGGCAAGGTAGGCACCGGCAAGGCCGCAAAGGACACCGCAGATCGCAACAGCAGCAAAGCGCAGGCCGACGACGGACACGCCAGCGGTATCAACGGCGGCGGGGTTTTCGCCCACGGCGCGCAGGCGCAGGCCAAAGCGGGTCGCGTAAAGCACCCACCACGTCACGGGCACGATCAGCAGGGCGATATAGACCAGCGCGGTGTGGCCGGAAATCAGCTCGTAATAGATCGGGCCAAGGATGGGCACGTCGCGCAGGGCGTCGGCAAAGGGCAGGGTGATCGGGTTGAACCGTGCAGCGCCAGCAAGCTGGGGGGTGCGGCCACCTTGGCCGAACCAGCTTTGCGCGATGACGACGGTCAGGCCAGCGGCCAGAAAGTTGATCGCGACGCCAGAAATCAGCTGGTTGCCGCGAAAGGTGATCGAGGCGACGCCGTGGATCGCGGACAGCAGCAAGGACGCACCGATGCCAGCCAGCAGGCCAACCCAGACATTGCCGGTGGTGTAGGCGATGGCAGCGGACAGGAAGGCGGCGGCAAGCATCTTGCCCTCTAGCCCGATGTCAAAGATGCCAGCGCGTTCGGAATACAGACCCGCGATACAGGCTAGCAGCAGTGGCGTGGCCAGACGGACGGTCGAATCAAGCAGTTGCAGAAGCGTCATCAGGTCCATGGTGTCACTCCGCCGCCGTCAGTTTGGATTTACGCTGGGCCGCACGGCGCCGCGACAGAAAGAAACTTTCGAGCGGCATGCGGACCATGTTGTCGAGGGCCCCTGTGAAGAGGATCACGAGGGCTTGGATCACGACGATAAGTTCGCGTGGGATGCTTGTCCAAAGCGCGAGTTCCGCGCCGCCTTGGTACAGGAACCCGAACAGGATCGCGGCTAGAAAGACGCCAAAGGGATGGCTGCGGCCCATCAGGGCGACGGCGATCCCGATAAAGCCTGCGCCCTCTACCGCGTTCAGAACAAGGCGTTCAGCTTCGCCCATGACGTTGTTGATCGCCATCATGCCAGCCAGTGCGCCAGAGATGGTCATAGAGATCATGATGATTTTTGTCGGGCTGATGCCCGCGTATTTGGCGGCGGATTCCGAATGGCCAAAGGCGCGGATTTCATAGCCCAGACGCGTGCGCCAGATCAGCGCCCAGACCGCGATGCAGGCGGCGATGGCGACGAAAAAGGTGATGTTGGCAGGCGCGCCGCGGAACATCACGGTGTCAGCGGTTGAGAACATGTCTTGGAACGACGGCAGGTGCGTCGGCTCTGGGAACTTGCCCGTCGAAGGCTCCATGCTGCCCGCAGGTTTCAGCGCGCCGACCAGCAGGTAGTTCAGCAAAGCGGCTGCGATGAAGTTGAACATGATCGTCGTGATGACGATGTGGCTACCGCGCTTGGCTTGCAAATACGCGGGGATCACGGCCCAAGCGGCACCGAACAGGGCCGCGCCCAGCGTGCCGCCGAGCAAGGCGAGCGACCAATGCGGCCAGGGGATGTAAAGGCAGACAAGCGCGACGCCAAGACCGCCGAGGACGGCCTGACCTTCACCGCCGATGTTGAACATGCGGGCGTGAAAGGCGATTGCGACGGCGAGGCCGGTAAAGATGAAATTCGTCGCGTAATAAAGGGTATAGCCCCAGCCATAGGTCGATCCGATGGCACCATCGACCATCAGCTTCAGCGCCTCCCACGGGTTTTCACCGATGGCAAGGATCACGAGGGCCGACAGCAGCGCGGCCAGCACCAGGGAGATAACGGGGATCAGGACCACATCGGCCCATTTTGGCATCGCATCCATGATTTATACCTTCTCGCCTGTACCGGCGTAGGCCAGACGTTCTTCGATTTGGGCGACGGTGACATCGGCGGGATCGCCGGTCATGCCAGCCATCAACATCCCGAGTTCTTTTTCGTCTGTCTTTGCCGGATCGCGTTCGCCCATGATGTGGCCGTCAAACATGACTGCGATGCGGTCGGACAGGGCCAGGATTTCTTCAAGCTCGACACTGACCAGCAGGATCGCCTTGCCTTGATCGCGCAGGGCAACGACTTGCTGGTGGATGAATTCGATCGCGCCGATATCGACGCCGCGTGTGGGCTGGCCGATCAGCAGCAGGTCGGGATTACGCTCGATTTCCCGCGCAAGGACGATTTTCTGCTGGTTGCCGCCAGAAAAATTCTTGGCCGCCAATTTGGGATCGGGCGGGCGCACGTCGAAACGGGCCATCTTTTCTTCGGTATCTTGCAGCATCGCGGCATGGTTCATGAAGGGGCCGGTGCGGAATTTGTCGTCAAGGTGGTAGCCGAAGGCGATGTTTTCCCACGCGGCGTAGTCCATGATCAGACCTTCGCGCTGGCGGTCTTCTGGCACATGGGCAATGCCGCGCGCACGGCGGCTTTGGCCGTCGGATTTGGTGCCGGTCAGATCAATCGGCGTGCCGTTCATCAAAATGGTGCCGGTGCCTTTTTCATAGCCGCCCAGCACTTCCAGAAGCTCGGACTGACCGTTGCCCGCGACGCCCGCGATGCCAAGGATTTCGCCCGCACGCACCTGAAGGTTGATGCCCTTAAGGCGGTGAACGCCCTTGTCGTCGGTGACGTTCAGGTTTTGCACATCCAGAATGACTGCGCCCGGGACGCTGGGTGTTTTGTCGACCTGTAGCAGGACTTTACGTCCGACCATCAGCTCTGCCAGTTCTTGCGGACTGGTTTCGGACGTTTTGACCGTGGCGGTCATCTGGCCGCGGCGCATGACGCTGACGGTGTCAGTGGTTTCCATGATTTCGCGCAGTTTATGCGTGATCAGGATGATGGTTTTGCCTTCGCGGCGCAGGTTTTCAAGGATGCGGAACAAATGGTCCGCTTCCGCCGGGGTCAGCACGCCGGTGGGTTCGTCAAGGATCAGGATGTCAGCCTTGCGATACAGTGCTTTCAGGATTTCCACCCGCTGCTGCATGCCAACGCCGATGTCTTGCACCAGCGCGTCGGGTTCGACGTTCAATTCGTATTCATCGGCCAGCGCCTTAAGCTCGCGCCGCGCGCGGGCAAGGGACGGGCGCAGCAGGCCGCTGTCTTCGGCGCCAAGGACGATGTTTTCAAGGACGGTAAAGGTCTCGACCAGTTTGAAGTGCTGGAAGACCATGCCGATGCCGGCCGCGATGGCGGCTTGGCTGTCGCGAATCTCTACTTTCTTACCAGAGATAAAGATCTCTCCGGCGTCGGCTTTGTAGAAGCCGTAAAGGATGCTCATCAGCGTGGATTTCCCCGCGCCGTTTTCACCGATGATGCCGTGGATCGTGCCGGGCATGACGCGGATGCTGATGTCTTTGTTGGCCTGCACAGGGCCAAAGGCCTTGGAGATGCCTTTGAGTTCGATGGCGGGTGCGGTCATGCTGTGATCCCTTCTGCGCCGACAAAGCCGACAAGGCGGGCGATTTTGCCGTTCTGCAAGCCCGCGACATAGATGCCGTGCTGGCGCGCTTCGCCGTTTTCGCAAAAGGCGACGATGGTGCGCTGGTGGTCGCCGTGGCCATCAGATTGCACGACCTTTGCCGTCCAGCCGGGTGCATTGGCGGTGAACTGGCCGACGTAGACGTCAAGGCCGTCCAGCGTCGTGATATCCGCGCCGGTGCGGGGATCGGCGTAAACAAACTGATCGGCCATGGCGGCAGCAATCAAGTCGCGGCGCTGGGCGGCGTCTGCTGTGCCCCAAGCGTCGAAAAAGGTCTGGATCATGTCTGTCATGCCGGGTCCCCTGATGGATAAGGGCCGCGCCGATGGATCAGCGCGGCCCCGAATAGTGTGGCCTGAATGGTGCTTAGAACGTCAGCGCCGGGCAGGATTCGTCGGACATGTAGTCGTGAACCATGATGGACCCGTCAGAGATGCCAGCCTTGGCTTCTTCGACAGCAGCCAGCATTTCTGGGGTGACGAGGGATGCGTTGTTCTCGTCCATCGCATAGCCGACGCCGTCTTCGCTAACGCCGAGGGATGCAACGCCGGGCTCTACGTCGGTGCCAGCGGTGAAGGCGTCATAGACAGCGACATCAACGCGCTTAAGCATCGAGGTCAGGACCTGACCGGGGTGCATGTAGTTCTGGTTTGCGTCAACGCCGATGCCCAGCATCTCGTTATCGGCAGCAGCTTGCAGGACGCCAACACCGGTGCCGCCAGCAGCCTGGAACACAACGTCAGAGCCTTGGGACTTCTGCGCTAGCGTCAATTCTGTGCCTTTGACCGGGTCGTTCCATGCGGCGGGGGTGGTGCCGGTCATGTTGGCGATGACGGTCACGTCAGGGTTCGCAGCCTTCGCGCCTTCGGCATAGCCGCAAGCGAATTTACGGATCAGCGGGATGTCCATGCCGCCGACGAAGGACACGGTGCCGGTCTTGGACGCCATAGCGGCCAGCATACCGACAAGGTAGGAACCCTGCTCTTCGTTGAAGACGACGGATTTGACGTTCGGCGCGTCGACAACGGCGTCGATGATCACGAACTTGGTGTCGGGATAATCGGCAGCGATGTCACCCAGCGGTGTCATGAAGGAAAAGCCAGCCATGACGATGGGGTTCGAGCCGGATTCGGCAAAGCGGCGCAAAGCCTGCTCGCGCTGGGCGTCGGACTGCAGTTCGACTTCGGCGAACTTGCCGCCGGTCTCTTCTGCCCAACGGGTCGCGCCGTTGAAGGCGGATTCGTTGAAGGATTTGTCGAACTTGCCGCCAAGGTCAAAGATGATTGCGGGGTCAGCCATAGCAGCGCCGGCGGACAGCGCCAGAGCGGCGGATGCGCCGAGGAATTTTGTGAAAAGCGTCATTGCAGAGTCTCCCAGAGGACGATGTTATTTTCCGAACGGTTTAGCCCGTCCGTGTTGCATTAAGAGATAAGGCAATGTGGCGCGGCGGGGGTCAACCGTTTCTTTGCGGAACATGCTGCATCTTTTGCCATAAGGTCAAATATCAGGCGCTTGTTAGCGGTATCAGCGTCCGGCGCAGGACCAGCGCGTCGACGGCAGGGCCGTTTGCGCGGTCATAGTAGGCGCGGCGCTGGCCGACTTTTGCAAAGCCAAGGGCGGTATAAAGCGCGATGGCGGCGGCGTTATCGGCGGCGACTTCTAGAAAGACGGTGGCGGCGCCGTCTTGTTGTGCTTGATCGCAGAAACCCGTGACAGCCTTGTAGGCAAGGCCTTTGCGGCGGTGATCTGGTGCTGTGGCGACGGTCAGGATTTCAGCTTCGTCCATGATAACGCGGCCTAGGACAAAGGAAGCAGGCGTCCCGCATAGGACGGCGCCGTGCTGCGCTAGCAGGTCTGTGAACTCAGCCGCGGACCAAGGGCGGTCAGTGGTAAAGGCCAGTTCATGCGTGGCGGCCAGATCGTCCGGTGTCATGGGATGATGGTGGGCGGCGCATCGCGCGCGGGCGCGGCATCTGCGGGGCGCAGATAAAGCGGCGCGGGGCGTTCGGGGTGATCCATGCGGTAGATCGGATCGGCGGCAAGCAGGGCGATTCCCTCGATCACGCTGACGGCTTGCGGGCCGGTCGGCAGGCCGTGGGCGGCCAAAAGAATCGGGGCCATATCGCCAAGGACGGTGACATCATCAGGACCAGCGACGGCGAGCGCCCCGGTCAGATCGGTGAAAATCGGTTCTGATTCGGGCCAGCCGTCGGTGAAGCGCTGGGCATAAACCATGTCGCGCGGCGCGGCAGCTGTGGATAGGATCGGGCCAGATGTGCCGAAGGCCTGCGCCTCTAGCACGCCGACGCCGACGGCAGGCTTGTTCAGCCCCAGCGCAAGGCCGCGGGCGGCGGCGACGGACATGCGGATGCCGGTGAAATTGCCCGGCCCGGTGCCAACGCCGATGACGTCGATATCGCCCCAGACAAGGCCCTCTTTCGCCAACATCTCTTCCAGCATGGGCATCAGGTGTTCCGCCTGACCGCGCGCCATATCGTCGGTGCGGGTAATGATGCGGTCGCCAATCAGCAAAGCCCCCGCGCAGCGCGGGCCAGAGGTGTCAAAGGCGATGACGGTGGGATCGTCGCTCATGCGCGGGTCCTGCTTTGGTCGGGAAACGAGAGGATGGGCTTGGGAGGAACATGCAAAGGCCCGGCGCGATGCACCGGGCCTGTTCGCATTAAGGCTGACCTGTCACGGCTTAGGCCGCGACGGGGCGGACTTCGGTCACTTCTGGAATGTAGTGACGCAGCAAGTTTTCGATGCCCATTTTCAGGGTCAGCGTGGACGACGGGCAACCGGCGCAGGCACCCTGCATATGCAGGTAAACGACGCCGCGTTCAAAACCGTGGAACGTGATGTCGCCGCCGTCTTGGGCCACGGCGGGACGTACGCGGGTATCGAGCAATTCTTTGATCTGCTCAACGATCGCGCCATCTTCGCCGTCATGCGCGGCATGGCCGGATACGGGGGTATGGTCCGCGCCCATGACGGGCTGGCCGGACTGATAATGTTCCATGATCGCGCCCAGCAGGGCAGGCTTGATATGGTCCCAATCCACAGCTTCGGCTTTGGTGATGGTCACAAAGTCCATGCCAAAGAATACACCGTCGACGCCGTCCACGGCGAAAAGGCGCTGCGCCAGCGGGCTAGAGCCTGCGGCATCGGGAGTCGGGAAGTCGGCAGTGCCCATATCCAGCACGGTCTGACCCGGCAGGAACTTGAGCGTCGCGGGGTTTGGCGTTGATTCGGTCTGGATGAACATGAAAACCGTCCTTTTTTGTCAGGTATCAGATATGCGCCTTTGTGGCGCTTTCGTCAAGGTTTGGAACCATTCTAACCTATCTCAGGTAATGGATTCCAGCTTTTCCTTGGAGAGATCGCCCGGCACGATGGTGATCGGGATCGGCAAGGTGCCCGCCTGCCGCGATAGCGCGTTAATCAGCGGGCCAGGACCTTTGTTGTCGGTGCTAGCCCCAAGGACAAGGACGCCAATGGCGGGGTCTTCGGTGATCTGGGCCAGGATTTCGGGCATTACCTCGCCTTCGCGGATCACGAGTTCGGGGTTCACGTTTTGGCGATCCCGCATCCATTTGGCGAAAACTTCAAAGTGGACCTCGATCCGCTCGCGGGCTTCTTCGCGAAAGATTTCCCCGACGCCGATCCAGTGATTGAACTCGTCTGGCGGGATAACCGACAAAACGGTGACGCCCGCGCCCGTCTTGGACGCGCGCATCGCGGCATATCGCATAGCGTTCAGACATTCGCGGCTGTCATCCAGCACGACCAGAAACTTGCGCATGGTGTCCCCCTTGTTTGCGCGCATCGTGCCGGATCATCGGCGTGCTGGCAACGGTTACAGTGTTTCGGACGCGGCCCAGTCCCAATACATCTGCCGCACGCGGTCTGTGACCGGGCCGCTGTTGTAACGCACGTCGTCAAAGGCGCTGACGGGGGTGACCTTCATCATGTTGCCGGACAGAAAGACTTCGTCGGCGCTGCGGAAGTCGTCAAAGGTCAGCACGGTTTCGCGGACATCAACGCCGTCAGCACGCAGGTTTTTGATGTGCCGCGCACGGGTGATTCCGGCCAGAAACGTGCCGTTGGGGATGGGCGTAAAGACAACCCCGCCGCGCACCATAAACACATTGGCGCTGGCGGTTTCGGCGACATTGCCCATGGCGTCGGCGACAAGCGCGTTGCCAAAGCCCTTGGACCGCGCCTCTGCCAGCATGCGGGCATTATTGGGGTAAAGGCAGCCGGCCTTGGCGTTGACGACGTTATCCTCCATCACGGGGCGGCGGAAACGGGTGGTGGTCAAGGTGGTGCTGGCCCCAGCGGGGGCCATCGGGATCGCCTCTAGGCTGATGGCGAAGCCCGTAGAGTTTTCGCGCGGCACGATGCCCAGATCGCCGCCATCAAGTGCCCAATACATCGGGCGGATATAGACGGCGGTGCCCGGGGTGTAGCGGGCAAGCCCCTCGCGAACGATTTGCACCATGTCATCGGCGGCCACGGTCGGCGTAATCATCAGCGCTTGGGCGGAGCGGTTTACCCGGGCGCAATGGGCGGCCAGATCGGGGACAACGCCATGGGCATAGCGTGCGCCGTCAAACACGGTGGTGCCCAGCCAGGACCCATGGTCCGCCGCGCGCATGACGGCCAAGTCGCCGTCGTGCCAACGGCCTTCGAAATAGGTGGTGATCTGGGTGCCGGTTGCCATGACTGCGCCTTTCGGGAAACGTTGACGGCACAGTATGCAACAGGGCGCGGGGGGTAAAGGCGGCGCATTCACGCTGTGAACACGCCGCCACAGGCCGCTTTTGGGACAGGGTGCGGCCCAGTCGAAATGCAGCCGGGGAACTGCGGGGGTAGTTTGACCCGGGGGTGGAATCAGTTTTGTGACAGGGCCTGCACAGGATAAGCGTTCAGCAGCGCTTGCAGGTCGAAAGGCGTGTTGTTCATCTGCAGATTGCCATCCGCATCGCGGGGCCAGTCGGCCTCTTCACGGTCGACATAAAGCTCTACGCCATTTTGATCCGGGTCGCGCAGATAGATCGCCTCGGACACCGCATGGTCTGCCGCGCCGTCTAGCGATAGTCCTGCTGCCAACACCCGGTGCAGAACGGCGGCTAATGCGGCCCTGTCGGGATACAGAAAAGCGGTATGATACAGCCCTGTGTGCCCCGGCCGCGGCGGGGTGGCCCCGGCGCTTTCCCAGGTATTCAGGCCGATATGGTGATGATACCCACCAGCGGACAAAAACGCTGCCTGTTTACCATAACGCATCGTGACTTCGAAACCGAGGACATCGCGGTAAAACGCGATGGCGCGCTCTAGGTCAGCGACCTTGAGGTGAACATGGCCGATACGCGTGGCGGCTGGGGCTAGGTTTGTCATGGTGAAATCTCCTTCACCACGAACATAATCGCTACGCTACTGCACAATAGGCGGCATTTCCAAACCGAAGCTCTGCACAATAGCGCAGGTCCGCCCTTCTTCTGGTCGAAAATACCTCCGCCGGAGGCAGCTGCCGTCCGGCAGCTTCGCTTTTCACGCGCGAGCCGAAGGGGCGACCGTGCCGCGCGTTAGCGCAGCAGGCCGACGATATCGTAGGTCCGGGCAAGGATCGGGGCGGCAATGGCGCGAGCGCGTTCGGCCCCGTTTGCGAGGATGCGGTCGATCTCGGCAGGATCATCCATCAAGCGCGTCATCTCGTCCGAGATCGGGGCGAGCTTATCGACGGCCAAATCAGCCAGCGCAGGCTTGAAGCGGCCCCAGCCAGCGCCGGCATATTCGCCGATCACAGCCTCTGACGTTGTGTCGGACAGGGCGGCGTAGATATCGACCAGATTGCGCGCTTCAGGGCGGTCCTTCAGACCATCGAGGGTGTCTGGCAGCGGCTCCGGGTCGGTCTTGGCCTTCTTGAACTTCTTGGCGATCGTGTCCGCGTTGTCGCGCATGTTGATGCGCTCCATGTCCGACTCGCCGGATTTGGACATCTTTTTCGTGCCGTCACGCAGGTTCATCACACGGGTGGCGGGGCCATCGATGACGGGGATCGTTTCAGGGAAGAAATCGACCTTGAAATCGTGGTTGAATTTGTTCGCGATGTCGCGTGTCAGCTCTACGTGTTGTTTCTGATCCTCGCCCACGGGCACATGCGTCGCGTGATACAACAGAATGTCGGCGGCCATCAGGGACGGGTAGGCGTATAGGCCAAGCGATACTTTTTCAGCGCCCGATCCAGCCTTGTCCTTGAATTGGGTCATGCGGTTCATCCAGCCGACGCGCGCAACGCAGTTAAAGATCCAGCCAAGTTCAGCGTGCTGGCTGACACGCGACTGGTTGAACAGGATCGATTGCGCGGGATCTAGGCCAGCGGCCAGATAGCCTGCGGCGACTTCGCGGGTCGCGTGGCTTAGCTCTGCGGGGTCCTGCCAGACCGTGATCGCGTGCAGATCGACGACGCAATACATCGTCTCCATCTCGCCTTGCATACCGACGAAGCGCTTGATTGCGCCTAGATAGTTGCCAAGCGTCAGGCCGCCAGAAGGCTTGATGCCGGAAAAGACGCGGGGGGTGAAGGTCGCTTTGGTCATGGGATCATCCGGGGTGGTCACAGGGGGCAGGGTGTCATACCCATGCCAGAGCCGCACTCGAACTTCAACAACAGGTGGACATGGCTGCCGTCCGCCTCTGCCAAGGTCATAGATTTCATGAGCGACGATCCTGCCCCCTTTGAGAGCCCATTCAACACCATTCCGCCGGTCATCATTGTGCTGGTGGCCATCGTCGCCGCGATTGAGCTGACGCTAAGCGCAGGCGCGACAGGGCTGGTGGGCGGTCCCGGCGCGATCGGCTGGCGGTTGTCGGCGCTGAACGACTACGCATTTTCGCCTGCGGTGTGGGACTATGTGTGGACGCGCGGGGATACCAGCCCAGAGTTGCTGAAGCGGTTTATGACCTATGCCTTTGTGCATGGCAGCTTTACGGACGCGCTGTTTGGTGTCGCGTTGCTGCTGGCGCTGGGCAAGTTCGTGGGGGATGTGTTTTCCGGCGCGGCCACTTTGGCGGTTTTTGTGATTGGCACGCTGGTGGGCGCACTGGTTTACGGCGTTTTCGTCAAGGGCGCTGTGCCGCTGTTTGGCGTCTGGCCTGCGGTCTACGGGCTGATCGGTGCCTTCACCTATATTCTGTGGCTGCGGCTTGGGCAGGCCGGGCAAAACCAGATCGCGGCTTTTCGGCTGATCGGGTTTCTGTTGGGGCTGCAGCTGGTCTTTGGCCTGATTTTTGGGTCCAGCCCGATGTGGATCGCTGAACTGGCTGGTTTTGTCGCTGGCTTTGCGGCGTCAGTGGTGCTGGCTCCGGGTGGGTGGACTGCCCTGCTGCACCGGTTGCGCCAGCGGTAAGATTGGGTGCCTCCGGCGGGAGTTTATTGGGCAAGGTGAATGGGATCAGCGGCGCAGCGCGCGGCGGAATTCGTGGAGTTTGAAGGCGCCGACGGCTTGGCCGATCGCGAAGTAGCTGATGATGCCGGTGGTCACGAGGGCGGTCAGCGCGATGTAGCGCAGGCCCGGCGTGCCGAAGTAGGGGCCAAGGATGACTTGGGTGATCCACAAGGCGACACCCATGCCGCCCGATGCAATGATGATGCGCCAGATGCGGGTCTTGAACCGGGCGTCCAGGTTTGCCGCTTCGCCCATATCGCGAGAGCCGCGCCAGAGCATGACGACCATGGCCCAGCCGGTCATGGTGGTGCCAAGGGCGGCCGCGATGAAGCCGATGAAGGGCGACAAGCCGACGGCGAGCACGAGGTTCAGGATCATCGCGGCGACAGCGTATTTGAATGGGCTGCGCGTGTCTTCGCGGGCGAAGAACAGTGGTTGCAGCGTCTTTTGCAGCACAAATGCCGGTAGGCCGAGGCCGTAAACTGCCACGGTTAGGGCGGTGGCGGCCGTATCGTCGGCGGTGAATGCTCCGCGCTGGAAGAGCACCGAGGTCAGCGGCATCGGGATGACGACCAGCGCGACGGCGGCAGGGACTGTCAGGGCGAGGCTAAGTTCAGACGCGCGGTTGAACGCATCGCGCCCGCCCGCCGTGTCGCCGCCGCGCAGACGGCGGGACAGGTCGGGCAGCAGCACCACGCCGATCGCGATGCCGACAACGCCAAGGGGCAGTTGGTACAGGCGGTCGGCGTAGTTCAGCCACGCGACGGCACCTTCAAAAAAGCTGGCGACTTGGCGGCCTACAAGCAAGTTGATCTGCACCACGCCGCCGGCCAGCGCGGCCGGAGCGGCGATATAGGCGAGGCGCTTGAGTTCTGGCGTCATGCGGGGACGTTTCAGGCGCAGCGGATAGCCTGCGCGGGCCGCGGCCCACCAGACAACGGCCATTTGCACAAAACCTGCGAAGGGGACGGACAGGGCAAGGGAATCGCCGACGCGCAGGCCAAGCGCTTGGTCGAGGCTGACGCCCAAGGTGTCGCTGAGCGGGCGGCCAAGCGCGGCAGCGACGATGATCGCAAGAATGAAGACGACGTTCAGCAGAACCGGGGCGGCGGCGGCGGCCATGAAGCGGCCCGTGGCGTTCAGCACGCCAGACAGCAGCGCGGCGAGTGAGATGAATAGGATATAGGGAAAGGCGTAGCGGCCATATTCCACAGCCAGATCAAAGCGTTCGTCGCCGCGAAAGCCGGATGCCATGGCCGTGACCAGCAGGGGCATGAAGACGATGCCGAGGATGGTGAAGAACGTCAGGATAACGGCCATACCGACAAAGGCGTCTTGGGCGAATTCCTCGGCGCCATCGCCGCCTTCGACCTTTTTTGAAAACATGGGGATGAAGGCCATGTTGAACGCGCCTTCGGCGAAGAAGCGGCGGAAAAGGTTGGGCAGGGAGAAGGCGACCAGAAACGCCTCGGCCACGGGGCCGGTGCCAAGGTAGCCCGCGATCATGATGTCGCGCGCGAAGCCCATGACGCGGCTTAGCAGGGTCCAGATGCCGACAGTGAAAAAGCCGGACATCAGGCGGATCGGTTTCATGGCGTGGCCCCTAAGATTGCGGCGTCACGTGTGCGCCCGTTCCGCGCCGCGGTCAATGGCCTCGCGCAGGCGCTTTTCAAGGCTGTGGCGTTTGCTTTCGCTGTGGAATTTCAGGCCCGTCAGGTCCTTGACGTAGAAGGTATCGACAGCCTGTTCGCCGTAGGTCGCGATGACGGCAGAGGCGATGTAAACATGGGCGTTCGCTAGCGTGCGCGTCAGGTCGAACAGCAGACCAGCGCGGTCGCGGGTATCGACCTCGATGATGGTATAAATCTCGGAGCCTTCGTTATCGAAGGTGATGTTGGTTGGCACACGGAAGGCGCGCATGCGCTTGGGCAATTTATCGCGGTCGGCAAGGGCGTCGCGCGGCACAACTTCGCCAAGCAGCGTCTTGTGGATCATATTGCGCAGGCGGGGCAGGCGGGTTTCCTCGAACGGGTGGCCGTCGGCGTCTTGGATCCAGAAGACGGCGGTCGCGTAGCCATCCTTAGAGGTGTAGCTGCGCGCATCGACGATGTTCGCGCCAACAAGCGCCAGTGCGCCGGTCATGCGGGAAAACAGACCCGGGTGATCGACCATGGCAAAGCAGGCGCGGGTGGCATCGCGGTCGGGGTCGGGCATCAGGTCGATCCGAATTTCGTCGTCGGGAATGTCGCGCAGAAGCCCGGCAAAAATGACGTGGGTCGCAGGCGGAAGACCTTGCCAGTAGGGCCCATAGTGGCGGCCCATTTCCTTTTTGATATCCGCAGGTTCCCACCCGTCCAGCGTATCACGCAGGCTGCGCTTGGCGACGGTTTCGCGGGTCTCGCGGTTCACGTCCTCTAGCCCGTTATCAAGGGCAGAACGGGTCGCGGCGTGCAAGTTGCGCAGCAGGACGGCTTTCCAGTTGTTCCACGTGCCGGGCCCAACGCCGCGAATGTCGCAGACGGTTAGCACGGTCAGCAGATCCAGCCGTTCAACGGACTTCACAGCCTTGGCAAAGCCGCGGATGGTGCGCGGTTCGGATATGTCGCGCTTTTGCGCGGTGTCGGACATGAGCAGGTGATAGCGGATCAGCCATTCGACTGTTTCGCATTCCTTTTTCGTCAGGCCAAGACGGGGGCAGAGGCGGCGTGCGATTTGCGCGCCAAGGATAGAGTGATCCTCTGGCCGGCCTTTGCCGATGTCATGCAGCAACATGGCGACGTAAAGGACCTTGCGGTTCACCCCAGCCTTCAGAATGCCAGAGGCGAGGGGGAGGCTTTCAATCAGCTCTCCGCGCTCGATCTGGGACAGGTGGCTGATGCATTGGATCGTGTGTTCGTCGACGGTGTAGTGGTGATACATGTTGAACTGCATCATCGCCACGATCGGGGCAAAGTCGGGCAGGAACGCGGCCAGCACGCCGAGTTCGTTCATGCGCCGCAGGGATCGTTCGGGGTTGCCGTGTTTCAGCAGCAGGCCCAGGAACAGTTTGTTCGCGTCCGGATCATTGCGCATCGCGTCGTCAATCAGGTGCAGATTGCCCTTGATCAGGCGCATGGCGTCGGGGTGCATTAGGGTGCCGGTACGCATCGATTCCTCGAAAATGCGCAGCAGGTTCATAGGGTCCGCCAGAAAGGTTTTCGGGCCAGAGACGGTGAGGCGGTTCTGCTTGATGTCGTAGGGCGGCTTGGTCTTGGGTTTGCGTTTTAGCAGCCGTTCCAGCATCGGCGCGGCCTTGGCGTGGCGGCGTTCTTGGGCGACGAGGAAGATCCGCGTCAGATCGCCAACCATCGTCGCATGGCGGAAATAGGCCTGCATGAAGTGTTCAACGCCGCGCCGCCCGCCGCCGTCGGCGTAGCCCATGGCGTCAGCCACGGCGACCTGCATGTCAAAGGTCAGCTGATCCTGCGCGCGGTTTGCGATCAGGTGCAGGTGGCAGCGCACGGCCCACAGGAATTCATGCGCAGCGCGGAACGCCTCGTATTCCTCTTGGGTGAAAACCTTGTGGCGCACCAGTTCCGATGCGTCGCGCACACCGTGGATATATTTGCCGATCCAATACAGCGATTGCAGGTCGCGCAGACCGCCTTTGCCCTCTTTCACGTTAGGCTCGACCATGTAGCGCTGGCCGCCTTGCTTGCGGTGGCGCTGGGCGCGTTCCTCTAGCTTGGCATCGATAAAATCGGGTGCGGTGGATTTGAAAAGCTCTGTCCACAGGCGCTTGCCTAGCTGTTCGGCCAGGGCGGCGTCGCCGGTCAGATAGCGGTATTCCACCAATGACGTGCGGATGGTGTAGTCTTCTTCGGCTAGGCGCAGGCAATCCTTGATGGTGCGGCTGGCGTGGCCGACTTTCATCTTAAGATCCCAAAGCATGTAGAGCGTGGATTCGATCACGCTTTCGGCCCAGGGGGTCATTTTATAAGGGGTCAGGAACAGCAGGTCGACGTCGGAATGGGGTGCCATTTCGCCGCGGCCATAACCGCCGACAGCGATGACGGACAAACGTTCGCCGTCTGTGGGGTTGGACAGGGGGTGCAGCCGATTGCGGGCGACGTCCAGCACGGTGGTCAGGATCTGGTCGGTCAGCCAGCTATAGGCGCGGGTCGTAGGACCGGCGCGAAAGGGCTGCGCCTCGAACGCGGTTTTGATCGCGGCGCGGCCAGCGGCCTGCGCGTTTTTCAGCAGGCCCACGGCAGCGGCGCGCAGCGCCTTGTCGTCCGGCGCAATCAGGTTGGCCGCATCCAATGCGATCTGCATCGCGGGGGCGTCAAAGATTTGCAGCGCCGGAAGGATCAGATCCTGCGGCGCTGCGTCGATTTGGGGCGTGTTCAACTTAGCTGCCAGTCCGGCCAAAGCTGCGCGGCGCGTTCTGCAGAATGACCATCTGATTGCCGCGCACGGTGGCGACAGCAAGGCCGCGCTCGTTCAGGCCATTGGGCAACAGGCGGAAGATACCGTTGGTGCCTTGAAAGCCTTGCTGCGTGGTCAGCGCAGATTTGGTCAGCGCATTGCGGTTGCCGGTGGCGACCAGCGCGCCAACGGCGGCGATGCCGTCATAGGCAAGGCCCGCGAGCGGGTGCGGATCGCTGCCATAAGCCGCGCGGTAGCGCGCTTCGAAGTTCGCGACCATGCCGCGGTCTGGCACGGCGAACAGACCGCCCTGAACACCGGGAAGCGCTAGCGCTTGCGGTGCGGCGGCCCAGTTGGTCAGGCCAATGTAGCGGGTCAGGCCGGGGTTGATCCCTGCCTCTGGCAACGAGGTCGCGATCAGGGGCAGGTCAGCGTTGGCACCTGCGGTCAGGAACACGGCCTGCGCGCCTGCGGCTTTCAGCGTCTCGGCAATCTGCGGCGTGGCAGACACGATACCTTGCTGGGACAGGGGATAGCTGCCGACCCCGGCAACCTGTGCGCCATTGGCCTGCACGGCAGACACAATCGCGTCGCGGCCAAGCTGACCGCCAAGATCGTTCGCGTGCACGATGCCGAAACGCTCTACTCCGGTCTGGCGGGCATAGCTGACAAGGCGGTTCGCGGTATTGTTGAAGGTCGCGCCAAGGATAAAGACGTTACCGCCAGCCACGGTGGGGTTGTTCGACAGTGCCAGCACGTTGACGTTGCGCGCGGCGACGGCATTGCCGACGGGGTTCACGGCTTCGCCGTACAGCGGGCCGATGATGATCTTGGCACCTTCGTCCACGGCTTGCGTGGCTACGCTGGCGGCCTTAGCTGGGTCGGCACCGCTGTTGTAGACGCGCAGATCAATCTGCACGCCATTCAGGTCGGCAATCGCCATGCGGGCCGCGTTTTCAAGGTTGCGCGCGAGTGTGGCATCGTTCGAATCGCCCGATCCACCGGGGACCAGCAAGGCAACCTGAACAGGCGCGTTGGGATCGATAGCAACGCCTGTATCAGTTGCGTTGTTCATGGGGACCGCGACGCAGGCCGCCATCCACAACATGGCAAACAGCGCGGTGGCGCGGGCGGCCCATCGCCGCAGATTCGGTGTCGTCGCGTGGGGCAGCAGGGCAGTCATCGGCGGCATCCTCTTGTTTTCCGGGCCTCAAGGTGCGACGGGCGTTGTCCTCACGCCTGTTCCGCCCCATGGTTCAAGGCTCGGACATCATAAAGCAGCAGGCACAGGGGTCTAGGCATGAATCACGAGATCAGACCATTGGTTGCGGGATTGTATCTGGTGGCAACGCCGATCGGGTCGGCGCGGGACATCACGCTGCGGGCGCTGGATATCTTGGCCAGTTGCGATGTGATTGCGGCCGAAGATACGCGCACAGCGCGTAAGTTGCTGGAAATCCACGGTGTTCCGCTGGGTAAACGCCCGGTTATCGCGTTCCACGATCATAGCGGCGAAGGGCAGATCAATCGGTTCGTTGCCGCGATTGCAGAGGGTAAGTCTGTGGCTTGCGTCTCCGAGGCGGGCACACCTTTGATCGCGGACCCAGGGTATGAACTGGCTCTGGCAGTGCAGGCCGCCGGATTGCCGGTGACGGCCGCGCCCGGTGCCTCGGCCGTGTTGACGGCGCTGGCCGTCGCAGGATTGCCGACGGACCGCTTTGCCTTTGTTGGCTTTTTGTCAGCGGCGCAGGCACAGCGCGCGACCCAACTTGCCGATCTGCGCGATCTACCATTCACACTGGTGTTTTATGAATCGCCAAAACGCGTTCATGGAATGTTAGCGAGTGCGTGCGAGATTTTAGGGGAAGGTCGGTCAGCGGTGGTGTGCCGGGAACTGACGAAAAAATTCGAAGAGGTGTCCCGCGGAACCTTGGGGTCGCTTGCCCGCGATTTTGAAGGTCGCGCCGTGAAGGGTGAAATTGTTGTCCTGATCGGGCGCGCTGGCGCTGAAACGATTGAAGCCGTGGATGTGGAAACTGCACTGCGCGATGCGATGAAGTCGATGCGTGTGAAGGATGCGGCGACTGCAGTCGCGGGGGCATTGGGGCTACCACGGCGGCAAGTGTATCAGACAGCTCTTGGGCTGGAACATAAGGATGAGTGAAAATGCAGGCCATGATATGCGCAGACGGGACCAATAAACCGGGAAAAGCTGTGCAACACCGTAGCCGGGCAAATTATCATGCGGGGCTGGCGGCCGAGGATATCGTGGCGCGTAATTACGCACAGCGCGGTTGCGCAGAGGCCGCCCGACGCTGGCGCGGTAAGGGCGGCGAGATTGACCTGATTGTGCGCGATGGCGATTCTGTTGTGTTCGTCGAGGTTAAAAAAAGCCGCACACATGGGCGTGCAGCGGAACGGGTGACACGACGGCAAATGGACCGAATTTGCATGGCAGCGTCCGAGTTTGTCGGGCTTGAACCGCGTGGCGCGTTGACGCCGATGCGGTTTGATGTGGCAACTGTGGACCAGTCTGGACAAGTTCAGGTGATCGCCAATGCCTTTGGTGGATGGTGACCTGCCATTGCGCAACGGGTGGGGCGGCGCCATATCGGATGGAAATCCGATCCAAAGGGCCAGGCTATGAAATTAAAAGTTGCGATTCAGATGGACCCGATCGGTCCAATTAATATCGACGCGGACAGCACATTTCGTATTGCTGAAGAGGCGCAGGCACGCGGGCACAGCCTGTTTTACTATACGCCTGACAAACTGGCGTTCAATCAGGGCCGCGTCACCGCGCGGGGTTGGCCACTGACGGTGCGCCGCGAGAAGGGTAACCACTTTTCGCTTGGCGAAGAGGTCGAGGTCGATTTGTCGACGTTTGATGTGGTGTGGCTGCGGCAGGATCCGCCTTTTGATATGGGCTACATTACCACGACGCATTTGCTGGACATGATTCGTGACACGACGCTGGTCGTGAATGATCCCTTCTGGGTGCGCAATTATCCCGAAAAGCTGCTGGTTCTTCAGTTTCAAGACCTGACGCCGCCGACGATGGTTGCACGTGATCTGGACACGTTGCGCAACTTCCGGGCGGAGCATGGGGATGTCATCCTGAAGCCGCTGTACGGTAACGGCGGGGCTGGTGTTTTCAAGCTGGTGCAGGGGGATGGCAATCTGGCGTCGCTGCATGAACTGTTTGCCGGTATCAATCGCGAGCCGCTCATTATGCAGAAGTTTCTGCCTGCCGTGTCCAAGGGCGATAAGCGGGTCATTTTAGTTGATGGTGAGCCTGTTGGTGCGATCAATCGCGTGCCTGCGGCGGGGGAAACCCGGTCGAACATGCATGTCGGCGGCCGGCCTGAAAAGGTTGAACTGACGGACCGCGACCGCGAGATTTGCGCCCGGATCGGGCCGCTGCTGCGCGAGAAGGGTCAGATCTTTGTCGGGATTGATGTGATTGGCGAGTGGCTGACGGAGATCAACGTCACCTCTCCGACCGGTATTCAAGAGCTTGAGCGGTTTGACGGCACGAACATCGCGGAAAAAATCTGGCTGGCGATTGAGGCACGCCGCGCCGCCTAAGGTAGGCGTAGGACGGGGGCTGGTCCCAGCGGGACTGGCCCAAGCGCCATTGCGCCATTCGCGAAAGTCAGTGGCAGGCTGACAGCACCGTCGTTTGCGAGCATGCCGACCACGGCTTTGATCGTTTGAACAGACCCTGGCGCGATCGCGCCAAGATTTGCTAATAAATCAACTGCCGTCAGCCAACCCTGGGCTTTGAGGTCGATGCGACCCGTAGGCAGCCCTGCGGCATCAACAGTAACTGATCCGCTGCCGGTCAAGCGGATGTCGCCCCAAGTTGCCTCAATGCTATTAAGCATGGCTGTGGTGATAAGGGGACGCGTCGGCAGGAAGGCCTGCCGGTCGAGGGGGCGGTCAAGGGTAAGGGTCGCATCCATCACCAATTGTGCCGGGCCGTTCGGATAGACCTGCAAGGCTGGTAAGACTGCGACGTCGGTTAAGTTTAGATAGGCCTCATAGGTGTTGGCCTGCGGCGCAAGGCTGCGCAGCGCTAGTAAGGTGCGCTTTGTTTGCAGGGTCCAGCCGTCGCCGGATTGGATCGCTAGATTTTGCCCCTCTGCCGTCATGCTGTCAAAGCTAAGGGCAGTGTTGGCGGAGACATCGACGTTGGCCTGCAGGCTGTCCGAGGTGACATCGAATGTCTGACGTCCGACCTGCAAGCTTTGCTGCGGCGCGAGGGTCGCGATGATTTTGTTGGGGCGGTAGGATAGGGCGGCGGTTTGCACCCAAGGGGCCTGCCAGATCAGCCCTCCGCCGGGTGATGTGACGGTCAAATCGCGGGCAGTGACGTCAAAGCGAGAGGGGAAGCCGCCAGTTTTCAGGGTTTCCGTCTCAACCTGCCAACCTTGCGATGTTGCCGCGTTCAGCCCGGCCTGCAGTCCGCGATCAAGGCCGCGCGCGGCGACAAACCAGACGCCCGCGTAAATCGCAGAGAGCGTCAGAACGATGACCAACAGCAGCTTCATGACAGACCCCTCGTATTCAGTTGGCCTCGCGTTTATAGGGGCACAGGGAAAAGGACCAGTCACATGAGCTTGTGGGTTTTCGGGTATGGATCGTTGCTGTGGAACCCCGGTTTCACGCCGGTCGCGGCGCGGCGTGCGGTGTTGCATGACTACCACCGCAGCTTTTGCATGTTGTCGATCCACCATCGCGGCACGCCGGAACTGCCGGGGCTGGTTCTGGCGCTGGATGCGGTGCCGGGCGGACAATGCACGGGGATGGCGCTGTGCGCTGATGACAGCGATGCGGATGAAGTTTTGCAGATGCTGCGCGAACGCGAATTGGTGTCGTCAGCCTATGTAGAGCGGATCGTGACCTTGCAGACTGAAACGGGGCCGCAAGACGCGGTGGCCTATGTGATTGACCCGGATCATGAACAATATGTGCAGCTGGATCTGGAAACGCAGGCCCAGATGATTGCCCGCAGCACGGGCGGGCGCGGGCCTAACCCAGAGTATCTGTTTCGGACCGCCGCGCATCTGGATCAGATGGAGATCGTCGATCCTGACATGCGCTGGTTGAGTGCGCGGGTGCAGGCGCTGGGCGAGGCGGATTAACCATTTACGTTTGGCCCGTTGGCCCCTTAGGCTGCGGTCAATTGACAGGACAGGACAGCCCGACGTGACGGATTTCAACAGGCCGGAAGTGCCGCCGCAGTTTTCCCAACCTGTGCGCCAAATTACATCCATGCTGATCGCGCTGGGGCTGGTGGGGGCGGGCCTGTATCTGGGCTTTGCCGAGATGCGGCTGATCTTTTTGTCCAACCCCTACCTGAACGGCCTGATCTTGGTTGTTTTCATTCTTGGCGTCGCCTCGACCTTTGCGCAGGTCTGGCAGCTGATGAAATCGGTCGAGTGGATCGAAGGTTTTGCGACCAACCGCGTCGGGCACCGGATGACGATTGCGCCATCCTTGCTGGCGCCGCTGGCGACATTGCTGCGAACGCGCGGTGCGCGGATGCAGATTTCGTCAACGGCAGCGACGTCCATTCAGGACTCGGTGGCGCAGCGCATTGACGAAGACCGAGAGATGACGCGCTATCTGGGCAGCACGTTGATTTTCCTTGGTCTTTTGGGGACATTCTATGGTCTGGCGACCACGGTACCCGCGCTGGTAGAGACGATCCGGTCACTTAATCCAGCCGATGGCGAAAGCGGCGCCGATATCTTTGGCCGGTTGCAGCAGGGGCTGGAAAGCCAGCTGGGCGGCATGGGCACGGCGTTTTCGTCATCCTTGCTGGGTCTTGCTGGATCGCTGATTGTTGGTTTGCTCGAGCTGTTCGCCGGGCACGGGCAGAACCGCTTTTACCGCGAGTTGGAAGAATGGCTGTCCACGATCACCCGGCTTGGCTTTGCCAGCGGTGAGGACGGTGCAGGCGGTGAAGACAGCGCGATGATGCAGGCCTTTGCCGAACATATGGGCGCGCAGCTGGATACGATGCGCGGTATGTTTGTGCAGGCGGAACAGACGCGGGGGCAGGCGGATGACCATCTGACCCAGCTGACCCGCACGATTGAACGGCTGGTCGATACGCAGCGCGGCAGCGGCGCGGATGTCGCCCTTTTGACGCGGATCGCAGAGGGCCAAGAGCGGCTGATCGCGCAAATGCAGGACGGCGGCGTCGACGGTTTGGATGCGGAAAGCCGGATGCGGCTGCGGTCCATCGATACGCAAATGCTGCGCCTGCTAGAGGACGTCGCCGCCGGACGGCAGGAAACGCTCGCCGATTTGCGCAGCGATTTGGCCGGGCTGACCCGCGCGGTAAAACAGTCGCGGCGTGACGTGTAAGTCATGGGTTTATCGCGGCGCAATCAGCGGATGAACGCGAACATTTGGCCCGGTTTCGTGGATGCGATGACCGGGCTTTTGCTGGTGCTGATGTTCGTGCTGACGATCTTTATGGTGATCCAGTTTGTGCTGCGCGAAACGATCAGCGGGCAGGAAACGCAGCTTGATGATCTGGCGGGGCAGGTGGCTAGCCTGACCAGTGCGCTGGGAATTGCCGAGACGGCTAATACCGCGCTCTCGGCGGATAATGACGCGCAATCCAGCCGGATCGCGCTGTTGCTGGACGAGCGGGATCAAGCGGCGTCAGATCTGCAAGCGGCGCAAAACCGGGTCACCGGGTTCGAGGCGCAGGTCGCCGGGTTGCTGGCGCAGCGCACAGATTTGTCCGCCCAAGTTGCTGGGCTTGAGGCGACAAATGCGGACCTGATGACGCAGCAACAGCAGCAGGAATTGGCGCTGGCCGCCGCGCGGTCAGAGGTCGACGCGCAGGCCGAAGCTGCCCGTCTGGCAGCGGCCCGGCGCGAGGCGTTGCAGGCGATGGTCGCTGATTTGCAGGCGCAAAGCGACGGCTTGCAGGGGCAAACTTCGGAGCAGACGCGCCGTATTAGTGATCTAGAGGCGGCGCAATTGGCTGATGCCGCCGCAGTAGAAGCCTTGCGCAAGCGGCTAGAGGGGGCGGACACCGAGTTGACCGCCTTGACCCTGTCGCTCGAGGCGCAGCGCCGCGAGGCTGAGGAAACGCTAACCTTGCTGGCGGCGGCCAATGCGGCCCGCGATGCGTTGCAGGCCGATCTGGAATCGGTCGATGGCGGCCGGGCAGACGCGTTAACCGAGGCGGAGCGTCAGGCCGCTTTGCTGGCCACAGCGCAGGCGGCGTTGTCGCAAGAGCAGGCGCAAAGCCTAGAGGCGCAACGGCAAACGGCGCTGCTGAATGAGCAGGTTGCGGCGTTGCGCCAGCAAGTTGGCACACTGCAATCGTTGTTGGACGTGACCGCAACGGACGGGCTGGACGCGCAGGTGCAGATTGAGCAGCTGGGCGCGCAGTTGAACACGGCGCTGGCCCGTGTCGCAGCAGAAGAGCGTCGCCGCCGCGCGCTGGAGGAAAGCGAACGGCAGCGGCTAGAGGCAGAGAATCAGGATCTAGAACGCTTCCGGTCTGATTTCTTTGGCGAATTGCGCGGATTGGTCGAAGGCTTGGACGGCGTGCAGATTGAAGGCGACCGGTTTGTGTTCTCGTCCGAGGTGCTGTTTGGCACCGGTGATGCGACCTTGTCTGCGCGGGGACGCGAAGAGATTGGCAAGGTGGCAGGGTTGCTGCGGCAGATCGCGGATAATATCCCAGACAATATCGACTGGATCATCCGCGTCGACGGGCACACGGATAATGTGCCGCTGTCTGGCAATGGCGTTTTTGCCGACAATTGGGAACTGTCCCAGGCGCGCGCGCTGTCCGTGGTGAAGTATATGGAAACGCTTGGCATTGCACCGAACCGGATGTCTGCCAACGGCTTTGCAGAGTTTCAGCCGCTGAATCCGGCCAATACTGCTGCAGCGCGGGCGCAGAATCGGCGGATCGAGCTAAAGCTGACGGAACGCTAGTTCAGCGTGACCTGGGTGGTCTGCACATCCAGCAGATTGCCGTCGCGGCGCAGTTCAATCGTGCCGGTATAATCGCCAGCGGCCCAACCGCCGGGAGGCGTGCGTTTGCCGCCAGCGCGGAATAGTTGGGCCTGCGTGCGATCTAGGGTTTGGGTGTTGGTAAAAATGTCCCCTTCCGGGCCGCGAATGGTTAGGGTCATTAGATCGCCAGTGCGGCCACCAAAGGCAAAGCCCCAGACCACAAGCGCGGGGGCCGTCGTGGGCATCGCGTTTTGGGCGGCGGTGCCCGCTTTGATCGTATCGAATTCGGGGACAGCATCGCTAAACCCGGCCGAGATTAGCCCGCCGGGGGTGAAGGGCACAACCATGTTCCAAAGCGTTTTGTCCGGGACGGTGCCGCAGGTGTTCAGCGCATCCGGCGCGAAAGGATCGACAACCGCGCCGTCCTTGCGCACCGAAAGATGCACATGGGGGAATTGGGTCGCGCCGGACAAGCCGACCTGCCCGAGCACTTGCCCCATGGCCACGGTCTGCCCGGTTTGCACGGTGACAGAGCCTTTTTTCATATGGCAATATTGCGTTTCCCAGCCGTCCCCATGGCTGACGACAATGCCGTTGCCGCATTCGCGGTCAGAGACATCTGGCGCGCCGGGGGTGCCTTGCAGGACGTCAGCCATATCATCGCGGACGCTGCGCACTGTGCCGGGGGCAGAGGCGAGGACATCGACGCCTGCCGTCTGCATCGCGAGGGTCGGAAGCGCGAAATCAGTGCCTTTATGCCCGTCATAACTCAGGTTGCCGCATTGGAAATCCTGCGCGCCGGGACTGGGATCGTGGTCGGCGGTCTGCTGAATATAGCAGGTTTGCGTCAGGTCGCAGTCTAGCGGCGGCTCTAAAAGAATATCCCCCGCAGCCGATGTGGCTGCGAGGGACAGGGTCGTAATCGTGATTAGCCGGATCATTCAGCCGTAAGCAGCGGAGGCTTCTTGCCAGAGATCCGTGCCTGTTCTGGCGCTTCAAACGTAAGCTCCAGATCCTTGCCTTTGACGCCGACCTTTACCAAGCCGCCCTTGGTCAGCTTGCCAAACAGCAGCTCTTCGGCCAGCGGCTTTTTGATGTGCTCTTGGATGACACGGCCCAGCGGGCGCGCACCCATTTTGACATCATAGCCTTTCTTGCCAAGCCACTCGGCAGCAGCCGGGGTCAGTTCGATATGGACGTTGCGGTCGATCAATTGCGCCTCAAGCTGGAGGACGAACTTTTCGACCACCTTCATGATCACCTCTTGTGGCAGCGTGCCGAAGCTGATGATCGCATCCAGACGGTTGCGGAATTCCGGCGTAAAGATCCGCTCGATCGCAGCCATATCCTCGCCCTCGCGGGATTCGCGGCCAAAGCCCATGGCGTTTTTGCCAATTTCAGAGGCACCAGCGTTCGAGGTCATGATCAGGATCACGTTGCGGAAGTCGGTCGTCCGGCCGTTGTGGTCGGTCAGTTTGCCGTGGTCCATCACCTGCAGCAGGATGTTGTAGACGTCAGGGTGCGCCTTTTCCATCTCGTCCAGCAGCAACACACAGTGCGGGTTCTGATCGACGCCGTCGGTCAGCATGCCGCCTTGATCAAAGCCAACATAGCCCGGAGGCGCACCGATCAGCCGCGAAACAGCGTGCTTTTCCATGTATTCGGACATGTCAAAGCGGATCAGTTCAACACCCAGCGTATCCGCCAGCTGCTTTGCGACCTCTGTTTTACCCACACCAGTTGGGCCTGCGAACAGGTAGTTACCAATCGGCTTTTCCGGCTCGCGCAGACCTGCGCGGGACAGTTTGATGGCGGACGACAAGGCTTCGATCGCTTTGTCCTGACCGAAGACAACGCGCTTGAGCGAACCTTCGAGGTCTTTGAGGACCTCTGCGTCGTCTTTGCTGACGTTCTTGGGCGGGATGCGGGCGATCTTGGCCACGACGGCCTCGATCTCTTTGATACCAAGCGTTTTGCGGCGCTTGGAATCGGGCAACAGTTGCTGGGACGCACCCGCTTCGTCGATCACGTCGATGGCCTTGTCCGGCAGTTTGCGGTCGTTGATGTAACGCGCGGACAGTTCCACAGCCGCCTTGATGGCGTCGGCGGTGTATTTCACGCCGTGGTGCTCTTCAAAGTAGGGCTTGAGACCCTTGAGGATCTTGACCGCATCTTCGACGGAAGGCTCGTTCACGTCGATTTTTTGGAAACGACGCGCCAGCGCGCGGTCCTTTTCAAAGTGCTGGCGGAACTCTTTGTAAGTCGTCGAACCCATGCAGCGCAGCTTGCCGCCCTGCAACGCAGGTTTCAGCAAGTTGGACGCATCCATTGCGCCACCAGAGGTCGCGCCGGCGCCAATGATCGTGTGAATTTCGTCGATGAACAGAACCGCATCCTTGTGGTTCTCCATCTCGGTCATCACGGCTTTCAGGCGCTCTTCGAAGTCGCCGCGGTAGCGGGTGCCGGCCAGCAATGCGCCCATGTCGAGGCTATAGATCGTGGCCTTAGCCAGAACCTCTGGTACTTCTTTCATGACGATCTTGTAGGCAAGGCCTTCGGCGATAGCCGTTTTGCCCACCCCGGGATCGCCCACCAGAAGCGGGTTGTTTTTACGGCGGCGGCATAGAACCTGAATGCAGCGCTCGACTTCATGGGCGCGGCCGATCAGGGGATCGACGTCGCCTTTGCCTGCCTTCTCGTTCAGGTCCACGCAGTATTTCGCAAGCGCGGATTCCTTTTTGTCGCCGTCGGTGACGCTTTCGTCTTCATCGGGCTGTGGGCTGCCATTGACGGGGCGGCTTTCGCCAAAGGCCGGGTCTTTGGCGACGCCGTGCGCGATGAAATTGACGGCGTCGTAGCGCGTCATATCCTGTTCTTGCAGGAAGTAGGCGGCGTTGCTTTCGCGTTCGGCAAAGATTGCGACCAGCACGTTTGCGCCCGTGACTTCGGTGCGACCAGAGGACTGCACATGAATCGCGGCGCGCTGAATGACGCGCTGAAAGGCAGCCGTTGGCACGGCTTCAGAACCGTCGACGTCGGTTTCCAGCGTCGACAAATCGTCGCTGATGAAATCTTCTAGATCTTTACGCAACTCATCCAGATTGACGGAACACGCCTGCATGACGCGGGCGGCGTCCGGTTCATCAATCAGCGCCAGCAGCAAATGCTCTAGCGTGGCAAGTTCGTGGCGGCGGGCGTTGGCCAAGGCCAGCGCGCCGTGAATGGACTGCTCAAGCGTCGTTGAAAAAGATGGCACTTCGGGTGCTCCTTGCTGTTCGGAAGGTCCGGCGGGCTGGCACCCGCTATGGACCGTGGCCTTAGTGTTCAAGGTTTGGCTTTTCGGCCCAACCTTCAAGTTTTTTCTTGTCCGATGTGTTCACAAAAAGACTGACGTGGTGTGAACAGGGCGGTCGAGGGGGCAAATTTACGCAAATCTGCCCAAGTGGCGTCAAAACCGATCCCTGCGGGCGCGGATTTCGGTGAAAATATCGGCAGGTTGTGCGCCAGCCATATCAAGGGCCTTTGCCAAAACCGGGTCGTCGGCGCGTAGAAACGGGTTTGTTTCACACTCCAGCGACAATGGCGATGGAACAGTCGCGAGGCCGTTTTCCCGCGCAGTCCGTGTCGCCGCTGCACGAGAGATAATAGCAGAATGGTCCGGTTCAAGAGACAAAGCAAACGCTGCGTTCGTCGTCGTGTATTCGTGACCAGAGCAAACGACCGTGTCGGCGGGTAGTGCGCGCAGGCGTTGCAGGCTGTCCCACATCTGCGCTGGCGTGCCTTCAAACAGGCGGCCGCAGCCCATCGCCATCAGGCTGTCGGCGGTGAACAGCAGCTTTTCAGATGCTAGGTGAAAGGCGATATGGCCGACGGTGTGGCCATAAACCTCGATCACGTCGGCCTGCACGCAGCAGACGGTGAACGTGTCGCCGCCCGTAACGGCAAGGTCGAGGTCTGGCAGGCGATGCACGTCGGCCTTGGCACCGATGACGCGGGCATTGCCGCGCAGGGCGGGCAGGGCCTGCACATGATCGTCGTGGTGGTGGGTAAGCAGTATGTCAGTCAGGGTCCAGCCGCGCGCATCAAGGGCAGCTTGAATCGGCGCGGCCTCTGGCGCGTCGATCAGCGCGGTTTGCCCTGTCGCAGCGTCGTGAATCAGGAATGCGTAGTTATCATTCAGGCAAGGGACGGTGATCAGTTCAACGGGCATGGCAAATTCGCTTTTCTTTGGTAGGGTGGTGCTTAAGACCGCCTTGGGACCTCGCACTTTGTAATGCATCTGGACGTACTTCAACTGCGTAACTTCTATTATCGCAGCGCCCTTGGCCGGGCGGCGCAGAAGGTCATACGTGATGAACTGGTGCGGATGTGGCCAGAGGCAAAGGGCCAGACTGTCGCAGGCTTTGGATTTGCCGTGCCTTTGCTGCGCCCTTATCTGGGGCAGGCGCGGCGTGTCATCGGTCTGATGCCCGGCCCGCAAGGCGTGATGCCGTGGCCGGCGGGGCAGCCGAATGTATCCGTGCTGTGCGAAGACACGCTGTGGCCCATACCCACCGGATTCGTGGACAAGCTGGTCGTGATGCACGGGCTAGAAACGTCGGATCACGCAACTGCGGTGCTAAGTGAATGTCACCGCGTGTTGGGGCCGGGGGGGCGGGTGATCTTTATTGTGCCAAACCGCGCCGGGCTGTGGTCGCGGTCGGATCGCACCCCGTTCGGCTTTGGCCGGCCCTATTCGCCAAGCCAGCTGGAAAGCCAGCTGCGCGGCCATGGTTTCGATATCGGCACTGTGCGCGCGACGCTGTATCAGCCGCCATCACACCACCCGGTCTGGCGGCGGATGGCAGGCCTGCTGGAACGTGCAGGCCATGCGATCCCAATGCTAGCGGGCGGCGGCGTGCTGATTGTCGAGGCTTATAAGCAGTCGCCAGCGACCAGCGGCCCCGGCCTGCGCGTGCGGCGGCGTGAAACGGCGCTTGCCCCCTTCCCAGAGGCCGCACCCGCATAATGGTGCCCCCGCGGCGTGATGACGCGCTGCGACAGATCGTCCTTTGGTGCGCGCAGAGGTCTAAACTGGGGCTTATAAGACGCTAAACATCGCCTTAACATGTTGCGGGATGCAAACTCCTCTGCTAGATCGACGCTGATTTTAATGCCTCGGTTACTTCGGGGAGACGTGAACGCCTCCGGACCCTTTTGGGGTCGCGGGGGCCTTATATCGGAAGGGTGGACGTGTCCGAACCAGCTTCGATCACTCAGGGTATCGCCGGGCGCTATGCGTCGGCGGTGTTTGACATCGCTAAAGACGGCAACAATCTCAAGGCGATGGAACAAGACGTCGACGCGCTTGACGCGGCTTTGTCCGAGAGCGCGGATTTCCGCGATCTGATCACATCGCCTCTTTATAATCGTGAACAGCAAGCTTCTGCCGTGAAGGCGATCGCGCAAAAGATGGCACTGTCGGATACGATGGCGAATCTTCTTGGCCTGTTGGCTGACAAGCGTCGCCTTTTCGTTCTGGCCAGTATCGTTGGTACGCTGCGCGACCTTTTGGCCGAGGACCGTGGCGAGGTCACCGCAGAGGTGACCAGTGCCAAGGCTATGACCAAAGCTCAAAGCGACAACCTTGCTAAGGCTCTGACTGAACAGGTCGGCAAGTCGGTCAGCATTAAGGAAACTGTGGACGCCTCCATTCTTGGTGGTCTGATCGTCAAGGTCGGGTCGCGCATGATCGACACGTCGATCGCGTCCAAACTCAACGCACTCCAGAACAACATGAAAGAGGTCGGATAAATGGCGATCCAAGCGTCTGAAATCTCTGCGATCCTAAAGGACCAGATTAAAAACTTCGGTCAGGATGCCGAAGTCGCCGAAGTCGGCCGTGTGCTGTCCGTCGGTGACGGTATCGCCCGCGTTTATGGCCTTGATGCCGTGCAAGCCGGAGAGATGGTCGAATTCCCCGGTGGTATCCGCGGCATGGCCCTGAACCTCGAAACCGATAACGTCGGCGTCGTGATCTTCGGTTCCGACCGTGACATCAAAGAAGGCGACACCGTCAAGCGCACCAAGTCCATCGTGGACGTGCCTGCTGGCCCAGAGCTGCTGGGCCGCGTTGTTGACGGTCTGGGCAACCCGCTGGACGGCAAAGGTCCGATCAACGCATCCGAGCGCCGCGTCGCAGACGTCAAAGCGCCGGGCATCATCCCGCGTAAATCGGTTCACGAGCCGATGCCAACGGGTCTGAAGTCCATCGACGCCATGATCCCAATCGGCCGTGGCCAGCGCGAGCTGATCATTGGTGACCGTCAGACTGGTAAGACCGCTGTCGCGCTCGACACCATTCTGAACCAGAAGTCGTATAACGACGCTGCCACCGATGACAGCCAGAAGCTGTACTGCATCTATGTTGCTATCGGTCAGAAGCGTTCGACTGTTGCTCAGCTTGTGAAAAAGCTCGAAGAGACAGGCGCGATTGAATACACGACCATCGTCGCTGCAACGGCTTCCGATCCTGCACCAATGCAGTATCTGGCACCGTACTCTGCCACCGCGATGGCCGAATATTTCCGCGACAACGGCAAGCATGCTTTGATCATCTATGATGACCTTTCCAAGCAGGCTGTGTCCTACCGTCAGATGTCGCTGTTGCTGCGTCGTCCACCAGGGCGTGAAGCATACCCAGGCGACGTGTTCTATCTGCACTCTCGTTTGCTGGAGCGTTCGGCCAAGCTGAACGAAGACAACGGTTCCGGCTCGCTGACGGCTCTGCCGATCATCGAAACCCAAGGCGGCGACGTGTCCGCGTTTATTCCGACGAACGTGATCTCGATCACCGACGGTCAGATCTTCTTGGAAACCGAACTGTTCTTCCAGGGCATCCGTCCTGCTGTGAACACGGGTCTGTCGGTGTCTCGTGTGGGTTCTGCAGCCCAGACCAACTCGATGAAATCCGTCGCAGGTCCGGTTAAGCTGGAACTGGCGCAGTACCGCGAAATGGCGGCCTTTGCGCAGTTCGGTTCCGATCTGGATGCCGCAACGCAGCGTCTGCTGAACCGTGGTGCCCGCCTGACAGAACTGATGAAGCAGCCGCAGTATTCGCCGCTGACCAACGCTGAAATCGTCACCGTGATCTATGCGGGTACGAAGGGCTTCTTGGACAAGATCCCCACAAAAGAAGTTGGTCGTTTCGAGGCTGGTCTGCTTAAGCACATGCGCAGCGAAGGCCGCGACGTTCTGGACATGATCACGAACGAAGATCCCAAGATCAAAGGCGATGCAGAAGCCAAGCTGAAGGCAGCCATCGAAGCCTTCGCCAAGGATTTCGCGTAACCTTTGCCCGAGAGAGGAGTTTAGGTTTTGCCTAGTCTCAAGGACCTTAAAAATCGGATCGCGTCGGTCAAATCGACCCGCAAGATCACCAAGGCCATGCAGATGGTGGCCGCCGCAAAATTGCGGCGGGCACAGGACGCAGCCGAGGCCGCGCGCCCCTATACGGAGCGATTCAACGCGGTCATGGCAGGCCTGAGCCAAGCAGCAGAGGGTTCGCCCTCTGCGCCAAAGCTGTTGGCTGGCACTGGGTCGACCCAAACGCATCTGCTGGTTGTCATGACCGCAGAGCGCGGCCTGTGCGGTGGCTTTAACGCCAACATCGCCAAGCTGGCCCGCGTGCACGCGAAAAAGCTGGTTGCCGAAGGCAAGACTGTCAAAATTCTGACCGTCGGTAAAAAGGGGCGCGATTCATTGCGCCGCGAGCTGGGCGATCACTTTGTCGGTCACATCGACATGTCCGACGTCAAGCGGATGTCCTATGCCGACGCACAGCGCGTCGCAAAGGATGTACTTAACCGTTTTGACGCGGCTGAATTCGACATCGCAACGATCTTCTTCTCGCGGTTCGAAAACGTTGTGTCGCAGCACCCGACAGCGCAGCAGATCATCCCGGCCAAGTTCGAAGCCGTGGCGGATGCCGCAACCGCAAGCACGCTTTACGACTACGAGCCCAGCGAAGAGGCCATCTTGGCTGACCTGCTGCCGCGCGGCGTCGCAACGCAGATCTTTGCGGCTTTGCTGGAAAACGCAGCGTCCGAGCAGGGCGCACGGATGTCCGCTATGGACAACGCAACGCGCAACGCCGGCGACATGATCGACGATCTGACCATCGAGTTTAACCGCTCGCGTCAGGCGAAGATCACGAACGAGCTGATCGAAATCATTTCGGGCGCTGAAGCGCTCTAAGAAGACTGGAGAAACACTTATGGCAAACGCAAAAGGCAAAATCACGCAGGTGATTGGTGCCGTCGTGGACGTCCAGTTCGGGGATCACCTGCCCGAAATTCTGAACGCCCTGACCACCGACAACAACGGCAAGCTGCTGACGATGGAAGTCGCCCAGCACCTTGGCGAAAACACCGTGCGCTGCATCGCTATGGACGCGACCGAAGGTCTGGTCCGCGGTCAAGAAGTCACCGACATGGACAACACGATCACCGTGCCCGTCGGCGACGCGACTCTGGGCCGCATCATGAACGTCGTTGGCGCGCCAATCGACGAACGTGGCCCCATCGGCGAGACCGAGCGTCGCTCGATCCACGGCGATGCACCATCCTTCGAGGCGCAGTCGACCGCGTCCGAAGTTCTGGTCACCGGCATCAAGGTCATCGACCTGCTGGCTCCCTACGCAAAGGGCGGCAAGATCGGCCTGTTCGGCGGTGCCGGCGTGGGCAAGACGGTTCTTATTCAGGAACTGATCAACAACATCGCAAAAGTGCACTCGGGCTATTCCGTGTTCGCTGGTGTGGGTGAGCGGACCCGTGAGGGTAACGACCTGTACTACGAATTCATCGAGTCCAAGGTCATCAACATGGAAGACCTGACAAAGTCCAAAGTGGCTCTTGTCTACGGTCAGATGAACGAGCCTCCTGGTGCCCGTATGCGCGTTGCACTGTCCGGTCTGACGATGGCGGAAGCCTTCCGTGACCAGTCCGGCACTGACGTTCTGTTCTTCGTGGACAACATCTTCCGCTTCACGCAGGCTGGTTCCGAGGTGTCCGCACTTCTGGGCCGTATCCCGTCCGCTGTGGGCTACCAGCCAACGCTGGCGACCGACATGGGCCAGATGCAGGAACGCATCACGTCCACCAAGAACGGTTCGATCACGTCCGTGCAGGCCATCTATGTGCCCGCCGACGACCTTACCGACCCGGCACCTGCGACGTCCTTTGCGCACCTTGACGCGACCACGGTTCTGAACCGTGCGATCTCGGAAAAGGGTATCTACCCGGCTGTTGACCCGCTGGACTCCACCTCGCGTCTGCTCGATCCGGGCATCGTGGGCGAAGAGCACTACAAAGTGGCGAACGACGTTCAGCAGATGCTGCAGCGTTATAAGTCCCTGCAGGACATCATCGCCATCCTTGGCATGGACGAGCTGTCCGAAGAGGACAAGATGACCGTCACGCGCGCCCGTAAGCTGGAGCGTTTCCTGTCCCAGCCGTTCGACGTGGCAGAAGTCTTTACCGGCTCGCCAGGCGTTCAGGTTGCTTTGGAAGACACCATCGCGTCGTTCAAAGCCGTTGTGGCTGGTGAATACGATCACCTGCCAGAGGGTGCCTTCTACATGGTTGGCGGCATCGATCAGGTTATCGCTAAAGCCGAGAAAATGGCCGCAGACGCGGCGTAAGGAGCGATCATGGCAGAAACTCTGCAATTCGATCTCGTCTCGCCCGAGCGCCGGTTGGCCTCGGTCGAGGCCTCCGAGGTGCAAATCCCCGGTGCCGATGGCGACCTGACGGCGATGGCGGGCCACGCGCCCACCATCACCACCCTGCGTCCGGGCGTTCTGCGCATCGTGCGCAGTGGCGGTACTGACGAATTCGTGGTGCTTGGCGGTTTCGCTGAAATCACGGCAACGTCAGTTTCGGTTCTGGCCGAAAGCGCACTGCCACGCGGCGAGATGACGCAAGAGGTCTTTAACGGACTGATGGCTGACGCTCACGCTGAGATGTCGAAAGCCAAGGACGTGTTCAAGAATGAGCCCGGCCCGGTCGACGACGCGGCAAAGCTGATTGCAGATATGGTGGCCATCGGCACCCATATTGGACTTGATCCAAAGCAGTCAAACTTCGGCTAAACGCTGTATTTTGGTAACAAATTTTAAAAGGCCCCGCATTCCGGGGCCTTTTTGCTGTCTTAAGGGCTTCTTTTGGAAGACTGAGGCAGAATTAATCAACAATCTTTTTCTGGATAAACTTAACGATGCGTAAATTCGCAAGCCATACGGTCGGCATTGATCAGGGCAATCTTGTCCTGTTTTCTGACTTTGAAGACGACGGTGAAATGTGGACGGGAGAGGGGCCGCGCCTGACCCGGCATGCTGTGCTGTTCTCGGACCGCTATGATGCTGCGCCGGTGGTGCAGGTGTCGCTGGCAATGTGGGATATCTCGAACAATGCCAACGCGCGGGCCGATGTTTCAGCTGAAAACATCACCCGCGAAGGCTTTGATATCGTGTTTCGGACGTGGGGTGACACGCGCGTGGCGCGTGTCAGAGTGTCTTGGATGAGCGTTGGGCCGATCCCCAGCGACGAGGTCTGGGACCTTTAACGGCCGTAGACGCCCTCATAGATCGGCTGCAGTGTCTTGTGGTTGAACAGGGACGACACGGATGTGCCGTTCCATGTGTTCAAGATCGCCTGTGCAAAGATCGGTGCCGTTTTTACGATGCGGATGTTGGGGCAGGCGATGGTTTCCGGCTTTGGCATGATCGTGTCGGTGATCACGAGGTTCTTCATCACAGACTTGCTGACGCGTTCAATCGCGGGGCCGGACAGGACGCCGTGGGTGATGTAGGAATGCACTTCGCGCGCGCCGTTTTCCATCAGCACTTCAGCGGCTTTGCACAGGGTGCCAGCCGTATCGACAAGGTCGTCGACGATCAGGCAAACGCGGTCTTTGACGTCACCGATAACCGTCATCTCGGCCACTTCACCGGGCTTGCCGCGCCGCTTGTCGACGATGGACAGGGGGGCACCGATCCGCTGCGCCAGATCGCGGGCACGGGCCACGCCGCCGACATCGGGGGACACGACCATGATGTCGTCCATCTGATCTTTGAAGTTGTGCATCACGTCCAGTGCCCAGACGGGGCTGGCGTACAGGTTATCCACGGGGATATCGAAAAAGCCTTGGATCTGCGTCGCGTGCAGGTCGAGCGTCAGAATGCGCTCCACCCCGGCCTCGACCAGAATGTTGGCGACCAGCTTGGCGGTGATTGGCGTGCGGGCCTTGCTGCGACGGTCTTGGCGGGCATAGCCGAAATAGGGCATGACGGCCGTGATCCGCGCGGCTGAAGACCGGCGCAGCGCGTCCGCGATGATCAGCAATTCCATCAGGTTGTCGTTGGTCGGGTTCGACGTCGGCTGGATGATATACATATCCTCTCCGCGCACGTTTTCGAACACTTCGACGAAGATCTCTCCGTCATTGAACCGTTCAACCCGCGCATCGACCAAGTTGACGTCCATGCCACGGTGCATCGACATGCGGGCCGCGACGGCCTCTGCCAAGGGGCGGTTCGCGTTGCCGGAAATCAGCTTGGGTTCGTGCAGGTTCGCCATGGGGGGTCCTTATCGCCACATCGCGGAATCGCCCGCGTTGACACCGCCTAGCACACCACTACGGTCCCGAAAACACTCTCGCAGGAAAGGCTGACGAAAATGGCCCATATCGATTACTACTTCGCAACGATTAGCCCCTATACTTACCTTTGCGGGGTCCGTCCGGCGGACATCGCAAAGGCGCATGGGGCGACGATCACCTATCGTCCGATCGATTTGATGAACGTCTTTTCCCGCACCGGCGGTCAGCCCCCTGCGGAACGTCACCCCAATCGGCAGGCCTATCGCTTGCAAGACATGCGCCGCCGCGCAGGGATGACCGGATTAAAGATGACCGAAAAGCCTGCGTTTTTCCCAACCAACCCCGCGCCCAGTTCTTACGCGATTATCGCAGCGCAGGCCGCAGGTGGCGGCGATTTGGGCGCATTGGTCGCTGGGATCACCCGCGCGTGCTGGCTCGAGGATCGCAATATCGCAGATGACGACGTGATCCGCGACTGCCTGACCGGCGCCGGCTTTGACGCTGCGCTGGCCGACAAAGGGCTGCTGGCGGGGGCAGAGGCCTATCACCGCAACACCGAAGACGCCGTGCGCCTTGGCGTGTTTGGCGCGCCGTTCTTCATCACCGATGGCGACGAGCGGTTCTGGGGCGAGGATCGTCTAGCCGATCTGGACGCTCATCTTTCCGGGCGCATCTGATGAGCATTGAAACGCGGGGCGGCCGCGAAGTGAAAGTGCTGCGCCTTGGCGCGCCGCCTGCAAATCTGCTGCTGCACTGCACCTTGGCCCGGTCAGAGGCGCTGTTGCCACTGGCGCAAACGTTGCCGGGCGGGTCTGTGCTGATGGACCTGCTGGGCCATGGCAAGTCTGCTGATTGGGACGGGCAGGGGGATTACCAAAGTGCGAACGCCGCCGCGGCGCTGGACCTGTGCGAGGGGCCGATGCATGTCATCGGCCATTCGTTCGGGGCGACGGTCGCGCTGCGCATGGCGATGGATCACCCAGAGGCTGTCGCGCGGCTGACCTTGATCGAGCCTGTCTATTTCGCCTTGGCAACGGATGCGGCGGCGCAGGCGGACCATGTCGCGCGATTCACGCCGATCTATGCGGCCTACAATGCTGGTGATCTGGAAGAGGCCGCACGGCTGTTTTACGGCGACTGGGGCGGTGGTGGGTGGGATGCGATGCCGGACCACACGCGGGCCGGGTTTGCGCGGCGGATGCCCCTGATCATGGCGGGAACGCCGTCGATACAGAATGATATCCACAATGCCGCTGGACGGCTGTCGCAGCTGCGGATGCCAATCACCTTGATCCGCGGTGAATTTTCAGCGCCGATCATCCCGGCCATTCATGCCGGGATTTGCGCGGCCGTGCCACAAGCGCGGGATCACGTCGTGCCGGGCGCGGGCCACATGGTGCCGCTGTCCCATGTGGCGCAGGTCGCGCAGATTATTGCGTCAGAAGCGTGATGAACTGGTCAATCGCCGCGTGATCGCATGACCAGTCACACACCAGCCGCCCGGTCAGGACCTCGTCCGCCGGGCCGCTGTCTGGGTCGCCAGAGGTGACGTAGTAGTGCGCGCCTGCGGCCAGCATGCGCTGATGCAGCCCACGGGGGGCGTCAAAGAACACCAGGTTCGATTGCGACTGATACTGGATTTCAACGTCTTTCGCGGTCTTCAGGCCCGCGATCAAGCGGGCGCAGGCGGCGTTGGCCTTAGCCGCAAGCGTGAGCCACAGATCGTCCGTCAGATAAGCTTCCATCTGGGCGGACAGGTAGCGGTGCTTGGAAAACAGATGCGCGCCGCGCTTGCGCCGCAGCTCGAATTCCCAAGACGCAGCGGGGTCGAAAAAGATGCAAGCCTCGACACCCAGCAGGCCGTTTTTGGTGCCGCCAAAGCTGACGGCGTCGATGCCAGCTTTCCACGTCATTTCCGCTGGCGAACAGCCCAAAGACACCAGCGCATTGGTGAAGCGGGCACCGTCGAGGTGGGTCTTTAGGCCAGATTCATGCGCAACGGCGGTCAGGGCCTGCAATTCAGCAACGGAATAAACCGTCCCCTTTTCAGTGGCCTGCGTGATAGAGACCGGTCCGCGCTGGGGGCCGTGCACGCCGCGAGTTTCCTCGCCCAAGATTGACGCGCGCAGGGCGTCCGGGGTCATCTTGGCATCTGTCGCGGGCACCAAGGTCAGCTTGGTGCCACCGGTATAAAACTCGGGCGCGTTGCATTCATCTTCGTGGATATGCGCCATGGGGCTGCAAAAGATCGTGTCCCACGGGTTCGATAACGTGGCGAGGGTTAGCGCGTTTGCGGCGGTGCCCGTGGCGACCAGATGCACGGCAGCTTCTGGCGCCTCAAAAATCTCTTGGATCATGGCGCGCACGCGGGTCATGCCATCGTCGCTGCCGTAGCCGCTGGCATAACCGGTATTGGCGTCCATCAGCGCCTGCATCACAGAGGGGTGGGCCGGGCCCGCGTTGTCAGAGGTAAAGAACATCTAGGTCGGCTCCTCGATGATGTTGTCTTCCCATTCGTCGTCGTTCACGTCGACTTCCGACAGGGTCTGCCCGCGCATGGTAACGCCAGCGGTGTGGGGGCTGTCCGGATCACCCGACAGCAGTGGATGCCAAGGATACAGATCGCGCCCTTCCGCCACGAGGCGATAGGCGCAAGTCTGCGGCAGCCAATACATGTTGTCCGCGATGGTCTTTGGCGTCAGCACGATACATTCAGGTACAAATTTGTGCCGCACTTCATAGCGGGCGCAGAGGCAGGATTCGTTGTCGAGTAGGCGGCAGGCGACACGGGTCAGGGCGACTTCGCCGGTGTCTTCGTCCTCTAGCTTGTTCAGGCAGCATTTGCCGCAGCCATCGCACAGCGCTTCCCATTCGGGGCGCGACAGCTTGGCCATGGGGATGGTTTTCCAGAACTTCGGGCGCAACCCGCTGCGGTCAATGGCGTCAGACATGGGATAGGATCTCTCTTGCCTTGGTGCAGTCGGCGTCCATCTGGTCGATCAGCGCCGGCAGGCCGTCAAACTTCAGCTCTGGCCGCAGGTAATCGACAAGGGCGACGCTGATGTGCTGGCCGTAAAGGTCGCCTTTGAAATCAAAGATAAACGTCTCACAATTGGGGACTTCGCCGTTGAACATTGGGCGTACGCCGATACTGGCGGCCCCGTCATAGCGGCCCGCGTGGGGGCCTTTGGCGATATCGACGCGCACGGCATAGACGCCGAATTTTGGCGGGTGCAGGCCTTCGATGGACATGTTCGCGGTGGGATAGCCCAATTCGCGGCCGCGCTGGTCGCCGCGAATAACTTCGCCCACGATGCGGTGCCAATGGCCCAGCATGGCGGCAGCGTCGCGCGGCTTGCCATCGGACAAGGCCGTGCGGATCGCGGTAGAGCTGACGCGCCCGCCTTCGAGCGCGACCATAGGGGCGACGGTGACGCCAAAACCCATCTCAGCGCCGTAGCGTTGCAGGTCAGCAGCATTGCCAGCGCGGTCTTTGCCAAAGCAGAAGTCAGCCCCGATCACGACATGGGCAAGGCCAAGGCGGTCATGGATCACCGTTTGCGCAAATTCGCGGGGGCTAAGCGCGACAAGGGCGGCATTGAACGGCACCTCGTACAGCTTTTCGACGCCTTGCTTGGCCAGCTCGTTCGCGCGCGCCTCGGCGTTCATCAGGCGAAAGGGCGGGGCGTCGGCGGCGAACAGCTGGCGTGGATGCGGCTCGAACGTCATCAGGCCAAGCGGCGCGCCAAGTTGCGTCGCGGCACCCCGGGCTGCGTCGATCACGGCGCGGTGGCCCAGATGAACGCCGTCAAAATTGCCAATGGCGGCGGCGGCACCGCGGTCGGAGGGGTCAAGATAGAGTGTGTCACGAATGATGCGCATAGCGATTGCGTAGCGCGGTGCGGCACCCGGCGCAAGGTGCGCGCAGGGCAGGGGCTGGCTTCAGTCGAACTTGCCCGACGGTGCCAACACGACGGCCTCGCCTGCGAGGACTTTTTTGCCGTCCACGAGGCAGCGGGTGTCCAGTGTCACCTTGCGCTTGGTGTAGTCGATAGCGGTGACTTCTACCTCTGCTGTGACCATGTCGCCGGGGCGCACGGGGGCCAAAAAGCGCAGGGATTGGCCCAAATAAACCGTGCCATGACCCGGCAGCTGTTCCCCGATCACCGCAGAGACAAGCCCAGCTGTCAGCATGCCGTGGGCGATGCGACCCTCAAAGATGGTGTCTTGGGCATAGGCATCGTCAAGGTGGACGGGATTCCGGTCGGTGCTGACCTGCGCGAACATCTCGATATCCTCGTCGGTGACGACCTTGCGCAGGGACCGCATCATGCCGACTTCGAGGTTTTCAATCACGATGGTACCGCGGGGGGAATTGTCGAGCATGGCGCAATCCTTAAAGTTACAAACGACCCAATATGGCGGATCATTTGTAACTAAATTACGCTGCAGGTGCGAAATGTCAACTGCGCCCTTGGTCGAATGGGGGGCGGTTAGCGCAGAAAGCCGATGGCATAGGTCGGGTTGACCTGTTGCGTGGCAAGATAGGATTCAAGCGCCGGACCTGCGGGGTGCATGTCGGTCGTCTGCGTTTCCGCGGCGGCCAGACCGCCTGTGATGAACAGCGAATCAAGGTCTTCTTGCTGCCCGCCAAGGATATCGGTGTGGATGCCGTCGCCGATGCAGATGACCCGCGTCAGATCCGCGCCGCCATCAAGCTGCGACAGCCGGCGGCGGGCAAGGTCATAGATGGGCGGATGCGGTTTGCCGAAATACAGACTTTCGCCGCCCATTTCGGTGTAGAGTTTCGCCAGAGCGCCAGCGCACCATTCCCGGCTTTCGCCGCGATCGACAACGATATCGGGATTCGCGCAAAGCAGCTTTAGCCCGCGCTGCTTGGCCGCCAGAAATTGTGGGCGATAGACGGACGGATCGGCGTGAGGGTCGGCAGGGCCGCAGCAAACGATGCCGTCAGCCTCGTCCAGCGGAACCTGCGTGATTTCAACCGGGTTGGCGAGCATATCCATCGGTTTGAAAAAGCTTTGATCGTGGTCTTCGCCCATGAACCAGACCTTTTGGCCAACGGCACCTTCGAACATAGCGGCGCGGGCGCTGTCGCCAGAGGTGGCGATGGCGTCCCAGCTGTCGTCAGGAATACCCATGCCTTGGATCTGTTTCTGAACCGAGGTCCAAGGGCGCGGGGCATTGGTGACAAGGATCACGCGGCCGCCCGCCTTGCGATAATCTTGCATCGCCTTGACCGCGTCCGGGAAGGCCGTGACGCCGTTGTGCATGCAGCCCCAAAGATCGACGAAAGCTGCGTCGTATTCGCTGGCGATGTCGAGGAAGCTGTGGACGATCTGGGTCATGGCGTGGCCTTCATGGGGGGTGATGCCGGAGGCCAGTGTCGGAGCCTCCGGCGGGAGTATTTCGGGCAAGATGATGACGCGAAGCCGCCACGCCCGCTTTGGTTTACTTCTTCAGGTTTGGAATGATCTGCTTTTTGCGGCTCATCACGCCGGGCAGAACGACGGTGTCGCCTGCGGTGTCGGCATCAAAGGACGCCTTGGCGACCTGCTTGGTCAGATCGTTGGGCAGCAGCATCGTGGCTTCTTCACGGATGATGTCGACGACGAAGAGCAGGACCTGATCGACGCCATCTTCGGCTGCGACGGCGGGCATGGCAGCGACCAGCGCATCCTTGCGGTCAAGCACGACGGCGGGCGAGGTGGTTTCCAGTACGGAGACGCGGAATTTGGTGCCGTCGATCTCGTACTCTTTGGAGTCCATGCGCAGCAGATCGGCATCAGAGAAGGCGCTGACGTCGGATTTGGCGGCGAACATTTCATCCGCGTAGGATGCGATGTCGATGCCCAGATCGGCGGCGAGGTCTTCGGCGAGTTTCTGGTCCACAGGCGTCGTGGTCGGCGAGCGGAAGGCCAGTGTGTCGGACAGGATGCAGGACAGCATCAGGCCTTTGATGCCTTCGGGCATTTTGGCCGCTTTGTCGCCCATCAGTTGGTGCATGATGGTGGCGGTACAGGCCAGCGGGCGGATCGTGATGTCGATCGGGCCTTTGGTTTTGATGCCGCCGACGAGCAGGTGGTGGTCAATGATCGCCTGCACGTCGGCGCCGTTGATGTTTTCCGGCAGTTCAGCCGGGTTATTGGTGTCGACGATGACGCAGGCTTGGCCATCGGTCACATCGCGGACGATTTCAGGCAGGGCAAAGCCCCAGCGCTTGGCGACAAATGCGGCTTCTGTGTTGGGCTGGCCCAGTAGGACGGCCTTGGCATCGACGCCTGCGTCCTTCAAGAACCATTCCCAGATCAGGGGGGACCCGGTGGAATCAGTGTCGGGGGATTTGTGGCCGAAGATCAGGGTGGTCATTGTCATTTCGCCTATGCTGATGAATGATTTTGCCGCCTTATAGTGGCGATGACGCGTGCTGTCACGCAAGTCGGGAATACAATGACTAAACCACGCGAAGCTGACCTTTACCCCGCCATCAAGGCGCATCTGACCCGGCAGGGCTATGACGTGAAGGGCGAGGTGGGCGCGGCTGATGTCGTCGCCCTGAAGGGCGAAGAGATGCTGGTGGTTGAGCTAAAGACTGGCTTTTCGCTGACGCTGTTTCACCAGGGCATCGCGCGGCAGGCGGTGACAGATCAGGTGTATCTGGCGGTGCCTGCGGGCGGGCAGCGCAAGGCGATGCTGGCCAATGTCGGGCTGGCGCGGCGGTTGCGGCTGGGCGTGATGACCGTGCGTTTGCGCGACGGGTTTGTCGAGGTGATGGCCGAGCCCGCGCCATTCACGCCGCGCAAATCGCCCAAGAAGGCGAAAGCGATCAAGAAGAAGTTTGCGCGGCTTAAGGGTGATCCCAATGCGGGGGGCGCGACGCGGCATGGGCTTGTGACAGGTTACCGGCAGGATGCAGTGGCCTGCGCCCGGTTTCTGGCGGTGCATGGCGAATCCACCGGCGCGCGGATCAAGGACTGGGCAGAAGTGCCCGATGCGACGCGAATCATGGCAAATGACCATTACGGCTGGTTCACCCGCGTGCGGCGCGGCGTTTACGATTTGACGGCTGCGGGCCGCAAGGGGCTGGCGGATTGGGACGACAGCTAAGGCTGCGTGATAGTCCAACCGGCCTGCGCCAGCAGGTTCATGAGGCCAGTTTGCCCTTGCAGGTGGGCCGCGCCGACGGCGACGGTGATATGGTCATGGGTGGCGGCGGCCTGCGTGATCATGGGCATCCATGCTCGGTTGCGGTCGGTCAGAAGTTGTTGTTCCGACAGATCGAAAAGCGCCTCTGCCTCTGCCGCGTCGATGCCCGGAAGCAGGTGGGTCGCCGCGCGGGACACGTGCCAAAGCTCTGCGGTCTGTCCGGCAAAGTAGCTGTCCAGCATGGTGGCGAACATGGCGGCCTGCAGGTCAGGTGGCGACAAGGCCAGCCGCAGTTGATCGACCTGCACGTTGATGGGGTCGCTGCGCATCATATTAAACAGAGTGTCCCAAGGCTCTAGCGCTTGCACTGGCACGCCGGCCGCCGCCGCCTGATCCATCATTAAGCCGTCCAGCCCATCCTTGCCCGATTGAAGATCGGCCATGGCACAGGGCGGAATAGCAAGCGTCAGGGCGACGTACCAAGGCTGCATCTTGGAAAGAAGAATCGCGGGGATACCCCGGTCGCTGGCGGCCTGCACGATGGCTTGCCAGGTCGCTTCGTCCATCCGTTCGGGCAGGGTGGGGCCGTCTGGCATAAAGATCAGCGCTGGGTCCGTGGTCATCGCTTGCGTCAAATCAGCCTTTTCCTGCGGCCCCGCCTCGACCAGCAGCAGGTCGCTGGCGGCGACGATGGGGGCTGTGCGGGCGGCCAAGGGAATCAGGCGCGGATCAAAAAGGTGCATCGTGCCGATCACGTCGATCTGCGTGCCGCCTTTGATAGCGCGAAAGAAAAGTCCCTGCCCGTAAGGCGTGTTCGCAACCGCCTGCGCCACAGCGTCGCGGTCTGTTTGCGTCAAAAGCGTCTTAATGTCAGGCCCGCTGCACAAGGCATGGGCCGGACCGGTCATAGCGATCAAGAGGACGATCAAAAAAGCGCGCATGGCGGGTCCTTATGTGGCGGGATGCCGCCCAAGCTTAAGGCGGGATTAAGGTGTCCGCCATAAGGCATGGCGGATCGCGTGCAATCCGGTTGACAGGTGCCGCGCGGGTGCCTAACTAACCGTCGCTGGCACTCGACCTAGGTGAGTGCTAACGAAATTTGAAACGCTTCAAGGAAGGTTCACAAGATGGCATTTAAACCTCTGCACGACCGCGTGCTGGTCCGTCGCATCGAAGGCGAAGACAAGACCAAGGGCGGTCTGATCATCCCTGATTCCGCTAAGGAAAAGCCTGCTGAAGGCGAAATCGTTTCCGTCGGCACCGGTGCCCGCAAGGACAACGGCGAGCTGATCGAGATGGCCGTTAAGGCTGGCGACAAAGTTCTGTTCGGCAAGTGGTCCGGCACCGAGGTCAAGCTTGATGGCGAAGACCTGCTGATCATGAAGGAAAGCGACATCCTCGGCATCATGTAATGCCCGGACGCCTTGGCGCTTTTGCGCCTTGGCCCATCGCTTTTCCAACCCACTACACAATTTTTAGGAGCACATGAAAATGGCAGCTAAAGACGTCAAATTCGGCACCGACGCCCGCAATCGCATGCTTAAGGGTGTCAACATCCTTGCAGACGCCGTCAAAGTGACGCTGGGCCCCAAAGGCCGCAACGTTGTTCTGGACAAGTCCTTCGGCGCACCGCGCATCACGAAGGACGGTGTTTCTGTCGCCAAAGAGATCGAACTGGAAGACAAGTTCGAGAACATGGGCGCACAGATGGTCAAAGAAGTCGCGTCGCGTACCAACGACGAAGCCGGTGACGGCACGACGACTGCAACCGTTCTGGCCCAGGCCATCGTTCGCGAAGGCATGAAGTCCGTCGCCGCTGGCATGAACCCAATGGACCTGAAGCGCGGCATCGACCTGGCAACTGCCAAAGTCGTCGAAGCGATCAAGGCAGCTGCACGTCCCGTCAACGACAGCGACGAAGTTGCACAGGTCGGCACGATCTCTGCCAACGGCGAAGCTGAAATCGGTCGTCAGATCGCTGACGCGATGCAAAAAGTCGGCAACGAGGGTGTCATCACCGTCGAAGA
>Ga0163216_100277_pt1 | contig 110634 bp, 82 predicted proteins | sample SynspAceP_FD_167610 | JGI IMG/M metagenome (GOLD analysis project Ga0163216, IMG submission 167610) | Saline lake microbial communities from Ace Lake in Antarctica - Synechococcus sp. Ace-P (Illumina Assembly) | ecosystem: Environmental > Aquatic > Non-marine Saline and Alkaline > Saline ... | reverse complement strand
GCATCTTCTAACCTACCGATTTGTCGGCTCACAGCTGAAGGTGTGACCCCAAGTTTTTTAGCCGCTTTACTAAAGTTTCCCTGCTCAACCACAGTGACAAAAATGGCCATGTCGGACAATAAAGGGAGTAAATGATTTGTGTCCATAGAGCATAGGTCCTTTTACAAACGGATGTATTGTTTAAAATTATTCATAGATTAACATAGTTGCAGAATTAAAGTGAATTGCAGCGAGCGTGCTGCAAATTGTAAGAGATGAATATGGAATTATTAATAGATACTTATATGGCAGAAATTATCGCGGTGAGCACAATTGCTCTTTTTATGGCAATGCTACCAGGGGCCGATTTTATCATGGTTACACGTACAAGCATTTCCAATGGCCGTTTGCCAGGTTTGTATATGAGTCTAGGGATGGCTTTATCGGTTTGCATACATGCTAGTTATTCAATCGCAGGATTAGCAGTCGTCATTGCAAACTTGGCGTGGTTATTTTCGGCTATCAAATATTTAGGTGCTGCTTATCTTATTTACCTTGCTTTGCAGCTATTAACAAGTCGCGATATTTTAGAAAAAGGTGAAGATAGTGCATCGACTCATATGTCGTCTTTTAACGCCTTACGTGCAGGCTTTACTTGCAATATCTTAAACCCAAAAACATCTATCTTTTTCTTAAGTATTTTTACTCAAGTTGTGTCGATAGACACTCCGTTGATAATACAAGCAAGCTATGGATTGATCATTATCTTGGCACATTTTATTTGGTACAGCGGCGTTACTCTGCTGTTATCACATCCGGGTATATTGCCTTACTTTAATAAACATAAACAAAAAATTGATAAAATCGCAGGATTTGTATTAGTGATAATTGCTATAAAGCTTGCCTTAGCAAATTATGTTTAAGTAAAAATAACGACTGAATTAATGATTTTGAGCAGTAACTTTAACCTTAACTTTAGTCATGAGTTGGCGGGGGTATAAAGTAGGGTATAAAGTGGGGTATCATTTGTTTTCCCGTGTAACTATGCCACTAAAGTTCGACACCCGGTTAATAGAAATACTGAGTAGTCTCCTTGAGGCTTATTCACTTCGCTAGCGGTTTCAATTTTCAATCTCTCAAAGCCGGCAATCTTAGCCTGTTGCATAATCCAATCTCGGTTAAAACCATGATGATGAACACCCGTATCTTCATCATGAAAACTACCGTCTTCAGTATCGATATCTGCAATAGCGATGAAGCCCTCAGGTCGTAACATAGCAAAAAACTTTTTTAACATCCCAGGCACATCTTTAATATGATGCATTGTCATAGAAGAGATGATGCCATCAAATTGCTGATTGATATCATTGCATTCGAGATCTAATTTAAGCGTGTACAGTTGACAAGCCAGAGCGTCTTTTTTCGCAATCAGCTGTGCAAGCATCGATTCAGATATATCAATCGCAGTGATCCCTTGCACTAATGGCGCAATACGCTCTAATAAAAGACCGGTCCCAGAACCAAAATCGAGCAGCTCCATATCTTCTGAAAACTGAATGCTATTCTTGATTGTATTCGCAATATTAGTGACATTTTGTATTCGCTTATAACTGCTCTCATATTGCTTGGCTTTTACTAAAAAGTGGTCTTTTGACATTCGAATTTCCTCACGACTTTAAATTTTAAATAACCTAGTTGTTTGCTCATATTATACTCCTTCTTACTCGGTTCGATAAATGGCAAGAGGAGTATATGTAGAATTTGTATTTGGACTGGTAATTGCAAATTTCATGTTAAGTTTCCTTAAACAAAGCGTTTGTACAAAATAGTGTTAGTACTGTTCACAACGGTTAATTAATAGTTCCATGGACGTTGGTATCCATTTAGTTAAAATGCGCCATTGTGCAGTACTCAAATCCTAAAAGCCGAGGGATATCCCTCAGCTTTTTTCAGTTTAGGTTCTACAAAGTAGTTTTACTAAAATACCAGTCGACGTAGTTGTAACCCTTGTCTTTGCGACCCTCGGCATCTTCTACTGTATGTGGTGGTGGCACAATGACCTCTTCACCTTCATGCCAGTTTTCTGGGGTCGCAACAGAGTTAGCATCGCTAGTTTGTAGTGCTTTAACCAGACGAACAAACTCATCTACCGAGCGCCCGTTGCTCATTGGGTAATAAACCATTGCACGTAAAATACCGTCTGGGTCGATGATAAATGTCGCTCTCACTGCCGAGGTATCACTAGCCCCTGGCTGAACCATACCGTAAGCGTGTGCCACCTCCATTGATAAGTCTGCAATAATAGGAAACGGAATAGTGACATCAAACTTTTCTTTGATATTACGCACCCATGCAATGTGAGCATGCACGCTATCGATCGACAAACCTAGTAAGTCGGTATTCATTGCTGCAAATTTGTCTGCAGCGCGAGCAAAGGCGATAAATTCAGTTGTACAAACAGGTGTGAAATCGGCTGGGTGCGAGAAAAGGACAAGCCACTTGCCCCTGTAATCCGATAATGACCTTTGTCCATGAGTTGTTTTTGCATCGAAGTTAGGCGCTTCTTTATTTAGTTGTGGAAACTGCATAACTGTGTTGTTTGATTCGTTCATAATATTTCTCCGTAATTAAAATAATGCCTCGTTGACATATTCATTATGGGTATATCTTATGCTTTTTGGAAACTAGAAATACAAATCAAATTAATCGAAAAAATCGATTAATATTTAACCTACTGATTTTGTTGCTGAATGACAATATCAAGTCATTGCTCTTTCCAAGCTATCCAGTACCGGTTAATGGCCAGAATGCAGTGGTAAATGCGCGACCTTTACTGGTTACTGCTGAGGCACTAACATCATCAATACCCGCATCCATCATACTTTGATGAATAAAGTTGGCATTAACCCCAGATATTTTGGCGAATACAAGGTTTCAGGTAGATGATTATCTACCTAATATTCCTCGCGCAATCACTTCTTTCATTATTTCAGAGGTGCCAGCGTAAATTGTTTGAATACGCGCGTCGCGATAAAACCGAGAAATCGGATATTCCTCCGTATAACCGTATCCGCCAAATAATTGCAGACACTCGTTAACCATAGTTAGCTGCATTTCTGTGGCCGCCAATTTCAACATGGCCGCATCAGTCACGGTCATTTCCTCATGTTTATACTTGTTCATGTGCTTTTCTAAAAGAGCGCGACACATCTCTAGTTCGGTCTGGCATTGGGCTAATTTAAAACGTGTATTTTGAAATTGGGAAATGCTTTGACCAAAAGCTTTACGATCTTTTACATAGTCACACGTTATGTCCAGTGCGCCTTGAGCATGACCAATTGCCTGTACCGCGCAACCTAGACGTTCTCGCGGAAGTTCTTGCATTAAATACACAAAGCCTTTGCCCTCTTCACCAAGCAAGGCATCGGCGGGTATACGCATGTTTTCAAAAAATAATTCGGCGGTATCACTACTGTGTTGGCCAATTTTTTCAATCGGTTTGCCGGTAGAGAATCCGGGTAGACTTGTATCGACTAAAAACAGTGAAATACCTTTGGCGCCTAAAGTAGTGTCCGTCTTGGCACACACAATGATCATATTTGCGGTGTTGCCATTGGTAATGAATGTTTTAGAACCATTCAGTATGTAGTCATCGCCGTCTTTTACAGCATTGGTGCGCATACCTGCAACATCACTGCCAGCGCCAGGTTCCGTCATAGCTAAGGCCGTTAATACTTTACCCGTCACCATTGGTGGTAACCAGCGGTCTTTTTGTTGTTGATTTCCAATATTCAAGATGTAAGGGGCGACAATATTTGAGTGAATATTGTAGCCGGTGGCTAATGCATGAAAGTTCATGCGACACATTTCTTCTTGAATCATCTGGCATACGTCAAAGCTCGCGCCAGCAGCTCCATATTGTTCAGGAAAGTCGACCAACAACATGCCAGCACTTCCCAGTGTATTCCACATTTCTCTTGGCATTTTGTGCTGCTTTTCCCATTCATCATAATGGGGTGATACTTCTTGCTCTAAAAAGCGCAAAACCATATCGCGAAACATTTCAATCTCTTCGTTACTTGTATCTTGAGCAGTGGACATAGGAAGCCTGTGTTGTATAAACATTATTAATTTGGATATTGTTCTAATTATTGACATATTACGATTCACAAGCAATGATGATTTCAGTCATTTATTTAACATAAACGGACATGATAATTTTATATCTTCCTTATATTCGGCTATGAAATTACATAAATTGTTATAATCGGACAACTATGAAAATTGAGAATAAGCTCATTAACCACCATACCATCGCAAGTTATTTTGCGCGTACACACATACATAATATGCTATCCCAAGGGGCTAATGAACAAGATATATTAGCTAAAGCGAGTCTCACCTCCGCACAATTGGCGCAACTGAAATCTCGGGTATCGCCGGCGCAACTAGCGAGTATTATAGACAGTTGTTGGCGGGTAAATGGAGACGAGTTTTTAGGACTGACAAATCAAAAAGTAAAAAAGGGTATGTTTGCTTTGTTGGCTGGGCAACTGATCAGCTGCAAAACACTTAATGATGTTTTTACTCACACCAGTGATTTTTATAATCTGACCGGTGATCAACTCGAATTTAAAATACAAAAAAACGGCAATGATGTGTTTTGTTATTTACATCCGAACTTTACAACACAAAGAATGGATAACACGCCAAATAGCTTACTAATCGAACTGTTGTTATTAATCTTCCATCGATTTTCAAGTTGGTTAATAGGCGAATTTATTCCATTAAATAAAGTGTGCGTGCAGCATACTAAACCGGCTCACTACGAAGAATACCGCTTAATTTTTCCGTGCCGATGTGAGTTTGAAAATACACACAATGCACTCGTATTCGACGCAAAATATTTACGTTTCCCGGTTGTACAAAGTGCAGATAGTTTAAGGGATTACCTAGACCAAGTTCCCTTACAGTGGTTTAAAAAGCAATCTTACTACGATACATATAGTGCCAAAGTCATCCGCGTATTAGAGAGCTCGGTGTTGGAGAAAGAGACAAATTTAAACAAAGTGGCGTCGACACTTAATATGAGCGCAAGAACATTACGTCGTAAATTAATCGCAGAGGGTTGCCGTTTTCAACAGCTCAAAGACAACATGCGCAGAGACAAAGCAATCAATCTTTTTGAACAGTCCGAGTTAACTATTGCTCAAATAGGCTTAGTTATCGGTTTTACTGAACTTGCGACGTTCTCTCGTGCGTTTAAAAAGTGGACGGGAGTTTCGCCAAGCACCTATCGTAGATATCGTTCCTAAATCAAAGTGGCATTGGCGAGTTATTATCTGATATTTGTTAGTTTAAGCGCTTCTTAATTTCTTATCTTCATTCAATAGCGACATAACGTAATGAGATAACACGGTTGTTTGATTTGGAGTTAAGCGAAGACCCATTTTGGTCCGCCTCCAGAGTATATCGTCTGCTGTCATTGCCCATTCGTGTTTGACCAAATAGTTAACTTCTTGCGCAAACAAATCAGCGCCGAAATTTTCTCCCATGTCACCTAGTAAAAATACATTTCGCAAAATTATATATGAGTGCGTGCCATAGGTGCGAACATAACGCTTTAATAGAGATCTTGGAAGGAACGAATTAGTGGCTTCCAATTTTTCAAATAGTGAGTCTTGGCTTTCAAAATCACCGCCAGGAATAGGCGCATCTTTTGTCCACGGAGCCGTCGCTTTAGGAAAATATTTACAAATTTCGGTTACTGCAGATTCCGACAACTTTCTATAGGTTGTTATCTTTCCGCCATATACCGACAACAAGGGGGCTTGTCCTCCTTCGTCTTGCAATTCTAGTGTGTAGTCCCTGGTAATAGCGTCTGGAGAACTTGATTCATCATCTAACAAAGGCCTCACACCACTAAAAGAATGAACTACATCTGCAGCTGAAATCTTTTTCTTAAAGTGTTGGTTAACAATATCTACTAAATATTCAGTTTCTTCTTCACTAATTTTAGCTTCAAGGGGGTTACCAATATACTCCACATCAGTAGTGCCAACTAACGAGTAATCGTCTTCGTACGGGAGCACGAAGACAATACGTTTGTCTTCGTTCTGCAGAATATAAGCTTGGTTATCATTGTGAATTTTGGGTACTACAAAATGACTTCCTTTTATCAGGCGAATGTTCTTTGGACTTTTTTTCTTAAGCGCAGTGTCGAAAAAGTTTTTTACCCAAGGGCCCGCTGCATTTATGATTGCTTTGGCTTTAATGTTGGTAATGTCACCGGTTAACGTATTCTCTAATGAAATTTCCCACTCATTATTACCACGCTTAGCAGATACGCATTGCGTGCGGGTCAGGATAGTTGCCCCTTTATTTTGAGCGTGAACGGCATTAAGCGTCACTAATCGAGCGTCATCCACCCAACCATCAGAGTATTCAAATCCTTTAGTGATGCCAGAGACTAGCGGACTATTGTGGTTAAGTTTAACGCCACATGAGGCTTTCAATACTTTGCGTTTAGCCAAATTATCGTATAGGAATAAGCCCATTCTTATCATCCAAGCAGGCCTTAGGTGTGGTCGATGCGGCAATATGAATCGCATAGGCCACATAATGTGCGGCGCTTTTTGCAATAATACTTCTCGCTCGGCTAACGCCTGTTTCACGAGTCGGAATTCATAATGCTCTAAATAGCGCAGCCCACCATGTATCAGTTTGCTACTATTTGATGAGGTTGCCGAAGCGAGATCTTCCTTCTCACAAAGAAGTACTTTTAGGCCTCTACCAGCAGCATCTACCGCGATCCCTGTTCCATTTACGCCGCCACCAATGACAACCAAGTCATATTCTTCGTTTTTTTTTGTCATTTTGATACCCTTTCATTTCGAAAAAAACAAGGTTGTTTAACATACTTAATACTTGTTCTTTATATGTTCTAGTGCTTTCTTTTATGTAACATATCACTCATTAGCGAAGATATACAAACATTTTCGAACATATAAGGACAATAAAAGAGTAAACTAACTTAATAAATTGATTTGCGGCGGTTTGTGATTATTTACACGATATGTAGATTAACGTCATAGCTAGTTAGAATTGTCTGAATGCTCTCTGGTGGATTGTTATCGGTTATAAAATCGTGAGCCTGATTGATATTACCGAGGCGAACCATTGCATAGCGGCCGAACTTTGAACTGTCTGCAGCTAATAGAACTCGTCGAGAGTTTCTAATGATTGCTTGGGCAACCTTCACTTCACGAAAATCAAAATCTAATAAGGAGCCGTCGTCCTCAATACCACTAATGCCTATAATTCCAAAGTCCATTCTAAATTGATTAATAAACTCTTCGGTGGCTTCACCTATAACGCCGCCGTCCCGATAACGGACTTCTCCTCCAGCAATTAAAACAGAGAAATCTTTTTTAGCGCCCAAAATGCTCGCGACATTCAAATTGTTAGTCACCACTTGCAAATTTTCATGGTTGAGCAATGCCTTTGCAATGGTTTCTGTGGTCGTTCCTATATTAATAAATAACGAAGAACCATTAGGGATCATTTTAACAAGGTGGGCTGCAATTTTTTCCTTGGCTGCAAGATCCATGATCTGTCTTGCTTGGTACGAGCTATTTTCTATACTGGAAATAGTTCCCGCTCCGCCATGATGACGCCTTAATTTCTGGTGTTCAGCTAAATATGACAAGTCACGTCTAATGGTCTGTGGAGTTACTTTAAAATGCTCCACTAACTCCTCAATAGTCACTGAGCCTCTTTCTTTGAGAAGTGTCAAAATCGATTCGTGTCTGTGATCTTGTGTCATTTTAACCTCAGTTTTAGTAATACGCATATGCAGTATAAGTGAAATTCGCTTGAAATAAAATTGTTAACAAAATCAGCAAAGTATATAAATTTGATGAACAAAATGGTAATTAATGTTCGAACTAGTTTGATTCCGAACGTTAAAAGCGTGTATAAATAACGTTAACGAACAAATACGAACATATATTATTAGGTAAACTTTATTAATGGCTTATTATATTCTTTCTATCGATCAAGGGACAACTAGTTCTCGCAGTATATTGTTTGACTTGCATGGCAACATTGCACATGTCGAACAACAAGAGTTTGAGCAGTATTTTCCTGAAGATGGCCGCGTGGAACATAAGCCAGATGATATATGGCAATCGGTTTTGCATACGACCAATGCAGTTATTAAAAAAATCGACGCCAACCAAGACAAAGTAATTGCTATCGGAATAGCTAACCAACGTGAGACCACCATAATATGGGATAAAAAGACTGGCGAGCCAATTTACAATGCAATTGTTTGGCAAGATAGACGAACCAGTTTGATATGTGAGGGCTTAAAGGCATTAGGTAAAGAAGATATGATCCGGCGCAAAACGGGCTTGTTAATAGACCCATATTTTTCGGCGACCAAAATTAGTTGGATTTTGAATGAGGTGCCTGGTGCAAAAGAAAGAGCAGAGCGCGGAGAATTAGTCTTTGGCACGGTAGACAGTTATTTATTATGGAAGCTTACTGGTGGCCAAGAACATCGTACTGATGCGACAAATGCATCTAGGACAATGTTGTTTAATATTCATACCCAAGATTGGGATGACGAACTATTGGAGCTATTTGACGTACCTAAAACGATGTTACCTAAGGTAATGGACTCGTCTGACTATTTTGGCGTTTGCGAGTCGCACTATCTCGGATACGGTGTGCCTATTCTAGGTGTCGCCGGAGATCAACAAGCGGCGTTGTTTGGTCAAACATGTTTCCGAGAAGGTATGGCCAAAAGTACCTACGGAACCGGATGTTTTATGATGCTTAATACGGGTAAAAACGCGTTAATGTCCGAAAATAGATTACTAAGTACAGTTGCGTATCGACTAAATGGGATACCTACTTATGCGTTAGAAGGGAGTATTTTTGTTGCGGGTGCAACTATCCAATGGTTGCGTGACGGATTACAACTCATTACAAAAGCAGGTGAGTCAGAATCTCTTGCAAAACAAACGTCGCTGGATCATGGCGTTTATATGGTTCCGGCATTTACAGGCTTGGGTGCGCCTTACTGGGATCCAAATGCACGAGGCGCTATTTTTGGACTTACCCGAGATACAGGTATCAAAGAGATTGTTACTGCCGGTCTGCAGTCTGTTTGTTTCCAGACCAAAGACTTACAAAAAGCAATGGAGGCTGATGGAGAGCGCCCAGACGTGTTACGCGTAGACGGTGGAATGGTAGCCAACGGATGGTTGATGCAATTTCTTTCTGACATTTTGGGAGCCACTGTAGATCGCTCTACCGTAAGTGAGACCACCGCGTTAGGAGTTGCTTATTTAGCGGGTCTAAAGGCCGGCGTATTTGAATCACTCGAAGCACTTGAAGAAAACTGGCAATGTGAAGTGAGATATACACCCACAATGACAAAAGAAAAACGGGATGGCTTTTATAACGACTGGTGCAAATCGGTTCGTAAAGTGCAAAGTGAATAATCCTTAGACACTCGAGTTTGCTAATCATTAATCGCAGTTACTGCGCCAACCCAATCGTTTGTAACTGCATTACCACCTTCTGCCCAAAGTCTATCCACAGCATTTAGGCAAACCTCCTGGCGTTTCTTTTAATTCAACTTACACTAATGATGGCAATTGCAATTGATTTTGCATTACAATTGAAACTCTTAATCACAGATGATGTCAGGAACATGTGCTCTGTTTATCCTGAGATTTTATTATTGCAATTGTGATCAAACGAATGAACCATGATAAGAAGTTACCTATATTGGTGGTGGGAGAGAAGGCGTTACATGACAATTCAGCTATTAAACGTGGATCTTAGAACAGACAACGGTCAAGTGTTACGCGATATCAATTTAACCTTCGAGTCCGGATCGATAAATATACTGCTGGGAATGCGTGGCATAGCGAGCGGAAAAACTAGCCTATTACGAGTCATCGCCGGATTAGAAACGCCGCATAACGGGAGCGTGCTTTTCGATAATGTCGATATCACTAAATTGTCAGTACAAATGCGAAACGTCGCTTTTGTGCATCAACAGTTTATCAATTACTCGCATCTAACGGTCAGAGAGAACATTGGTTCTCCCTTGTACGTCGCAAAGTTGCCATTGGCCGAAGTGAGATCTAAAGTTGATGCTATTGCTAAACAACTAAATATTGAAAGCTGTTTGGACCGATTGCCCAGTGAGTTATCGGGAGGGCAATTGCAGAGAACAGCTTTAGCAAGAGCCCTAGTAAAGGACGCCCGAGTTATCTTGTTAGATGAGCCCCTGTTAAATCTTGATTATAAATTACGCGAAGCGCTCAGATATGAAATAAGAGATCTGTTGAAAAAAACAGATACCATTGCGGTATATGCGACTAACGATCCCAACGAAGCATTAGCCCTGGGCGGAAAGGTGTTTCTGCTTGATAAAGGCCGCCTTATTCAGCAAGGGAAAGTATCGAATGTTTACAGAGAGCCCGTTAATATCTCAGCTGCGCGCATACTCAATGACCCTGAAATTAATTTGTTTAAGGGTCTGATTAATGAAAACGAAGTAGTTTTTGGTTCTGAACTATATTTTCCTAAAAGTTCGCGTTTTACCAAACTTAAAAGGGGTCAGTATACCTTTGGGATTAAGCCATCGCATCTGAGTTTATTGCCCTCAAATGATGATGATTTTGAGTTTTCAATGCATGTTGAACTCGCCGAAATAAGCGGTGCAGAAACTTTTTTACATATTGCTAATCGACATCTGAATTTTTTAGTTCATCTGCCAGGGGTACATTCATATAAAATAGATGCTCCTCTCAAAATCTACCTTCCGATCCATAAAATGTTTATCTTCGATGAAGATGAACAGTCGATAATGTTTCCTATCAATGCTCCTTTACCGGCTTAAGTAAAACTAACCCAGCATAGTTCTGGTGGTTTATTTTATAACGTCAGCATTCTTCAACCGTTTATATACGGTATTTCGACTAACGTTTAATAGTCTTGCCGTTTTTGATATATTTTGACTAGTGTCATTGTAGACACGAATGGTTTCATTCAAAGGGTCTTTCTCTGGTGCAGTCAATGTTGGTAAACTGGCACCTTCGTGTAATGAAATAGTAGATGGCGATGATAGTGTTTCATTTAAATCGGCAAAAAAGTCATCTGGTAGATGGCATTCTTGGATCATGCCATTGTCACACATTGCTAAGGCCACTTGAAGAACACTCACTAGTTGCCTCACATTTCCCGGCCATGGGTGATTATAAAACAATTCAATTACTCGTGGGCTTAATTGATCCGGTTGGTGTGGCTCTTTATACATCTGATTTATTTTGGCAAATAGTTGGATCTTGTCGGCACGCTCGCGCAAAGGGGGAAGTTCAATATTGAGTCCGCTTACCCGATAATACAGATCTTGTCGAAATAGGCCATTCGCTACATTTTCACGCAAGCTTTTGTTAGTAGCGGAAACGAGTTTGATGTCCACGGGATAACTTTGGGTTGAGCCTAAAGGAGTAACTCTGCGTTCTTGTAATACTCTTAATAACCTGCCTTGGAGTTTGAGCGGCATCTCTCCAATTTCATCCAAAAATAATGTACCAGTGTGCGCATTTCGTATTAGACCTGAAGCACCTTTATCATTGGCGCCAGTGAACGCACCTTTAACATAGCCAAATAACTCGGACTCAGCCAATTCGCTGGGGATTGCGGCGCAGTTAACTGCAACCAATGGGCACTGCTTTCGTTCGCTGAATTGATGCAAGGCCTTCACGAATACTTCTTTACCCACCCCAGTCTCACCGTGAATAAGTATTGGAATATCTTTATCAATGACACGTTTTGCTTGCCCTATACAGCGTTCAATGCGCTCATCTCCGGACGAAAGCTCATCTAAAGTAATAAAGTATTTGTCTGTTTTAGGCAGTGCTTTTTTTTCAAAATTGGGTGTTTGTATAGAAATAACGGTCGGGCTTTTCAATATGGCGTGCATACGATATTTGCCGATTGCTTGAAAACAGACAGGCACCTGGTCGGGTATATTTTTTATATCATTCAATGACATATCGAAAATTGCGCTTACGTCGACCAATGCTAACGGGGTGTTCAAGATAAGCTCCGCGCGTTTATTGGCTGATATAATTACGCCGTCTTCATTAAACGCGATTAGTCCTGACCACTGGCTATCCAAGTTGTCGGCATTTGTATTAAAGGATACTAGGTAATTATGTTTACCGAATTGCGATATGATCAAACGATTCTCAATACCTTGAGCCATCAGCTTTACCATCCCAAATGTATGGGCTTGTGGTAAATAGGCATCGCTTGATACATCAAGTACACCAATTAATTTGCGCTTTGCATCGTAAATCGGACAAGCTGACCCGATCATAAATCGATAAGTGCGAAAATAGTGCTCGTCACGTTGCACTTGCACAGCTTCACTGCTTTCTAAAACGGTACCAATTGAATTAGTTCCTAAGTGATTCTCTGTCCAATTAACGCCTTTCTGAAAGATAGGGGAATGTTGCTTAGTTAGAAATCGAGGTTTGCCCCAGCGATTCAATGCATTGCCATGACTATCGGCTAATAATATAAGGCATTGGGTGTTGGATAAAATATTTTCGTAGTAAGGCAATACTTCCGAATGCGTTGTGTCTATCAGCTCTTTGTGTTCTTCGTCCAATAGTTCTTGATCATAGCGAGACAATTGTTTTACGTCAGGCTGACCTGACTGGCTCAATCCAAACTTCTCACAGCGCTGCCAAGACTGTTCAATAATCTTGCTAGGATCAGACGCTTTATCTTTCGGATCCATCGCCATTTAATTCCTTATTGCTATTCTCTTTATAATAGCGATTGTTGAACAATTTATTAACATATATGCTTATCAGACAGAACCGCCGAGCTCCTAGCAAACTGTGTGCACACACAATAACACTATTGTTCATATAAAATCACTGTTTGAATGTCCTAGTGTGGTTAAATATAATTTAATGAGTTATTTTATCTTTTTATTACAATGACTTATAAATAGTAGTAAATGTATCACTTCACTACTTTATTTTTACATGGTTGCAACAATTAGTATTAACAACAATGCTGTTCACTTTAAATCTTCATGTTGAACACTAATTTGAACAGTTATTTGAACACTTTTTTGAACATATTGAACAGTTTGAACACAGTGAACAAGGTGTGTTAAATATGTGTTTTTTGCTCTGTGAGCCTTTATAAACGGAATTAATAGGGTTTTTTTTAATTAATATTTAATATTGGCACTTTATATGCATTTAATTAACAAATCATTAACTATTGGTCGCAACTTATTTTCTTTATCGACCATTCTTCAGGGAGCTTTGTAAGCGATGTCGCTAGTTTTAGACAACATAAACCACACAGTTAACGGTGATTCTTTTCTGAGTAATATTAATCTCACACTGGAAAGTGGCTCATTTAATGTTTTGCTAGGGCGGACATTAGCAGGGAAAACAACATTGATGAGGCTAATTGCCGGCCTAGATAAACCAACTAACGGAAAAGTCATTTTACATGGCAAGGACTTGACTGACGTAAAAGTCCAAGAAAGAAATGTCTCCATGGTATATCAGCAGTTTGTTAACTACCCCAATCTAACGGTCAGAGAAAATATTGCTTCACCGCTGCGGATTGCTAAAGTAAAAGACAGTGAAATTGCAAAACGCGTACAGGAAACCGCGGCAATACTTCAAATCGAGCCATTTTTAGATCGCTACCCGCTTGAACTCTCTGGTGGTCAGCAGCAACGTACGTCAATGGCAAGAGCATTGGTAAAAGATGCCAGTATTATTTTGTTTGATGAACCGTTAGTGAACCTCGACTATAAATTACGTGAAGAATTAAGAGCTGAGTTAAGAGGATTGTTCAAAGAGAGAAATGCGATTGCAATATATGCAACTACAGAGCCCCATGAAGCGATGGCACTAGGTGGCAATACCACGTTACTGCACGAAGGAAGAGTAATACAAACCGGTGCGGCAACCCATATATACCGCCACCCCGACACGATGGAAGCAGCATCACTATATAGTGAACCTGCGATTAACCTGATTAGAGGGCGTGTCACTGATAGTCAAGTATCGCTAAAAGACAGCGTGCATTTTTCCCTTGGCGCTGAACTTGAAGGCTTACCGAACGGTGAGTATGTGTTTGGTGTGTTGCCAAGTCACATTGGTCTTGCACCTAATAACGATGATGACCTTGAACTCAACATGACGGTTGAATTGGCTGAGATAAGTGGTTCAGAAACCTATATGCATGTTCACAATGAGCATTTTGAGCTAATTGTCCAGCTCAATGGCATACACGATTATCACACTGAAGCACCTGTTAAAGTGTATTTACCGACACATAAACTCTTCGTGTTCGACTTAACAGGTAAGACGGTCCAAGTGCCTTCGTCGATACAAAAAGGAGCACCATAGTATGGCAGAAATACGTCTAAAGTCTTTAGCACATAGTTATAAGTCAAAGCCTACCTCCCCGGATGATTATGCCATTCGGGAAATGAACCATGTTTGGCATCAAGGCGGTGCATACGCTCTATTAGGACCATCTGGTTGTGGAAAAAGTACATTATTAAATATTATTTCTGGCTTACTCTCCCCGTCAAATGGCGAAGTACTATTTGATGGTAAAAAGGTCAATGATATTCCACCAGAAGAGCGCAACATTGCGCAAGTCTTTCAGTTTCCAGTAGTCTACGATTCGATGACAGTTTTTGATAACTTAGCGTTTCCATTGCGCAACATGAAGATGTCCGAGGACAAAGTTCATAGCCGAGTTATTGAAATAGCAGCAGTACTAGAGTTAAGTGATTTGCTTAAAAACAAAGCTAAAAATCTCACTGCTGATGAAAAGCAAAAAGTCTCAATGGGGCGAGGACTGGTCAGAAGTGATGTATCAGCGATTTTATTTGATGAACCACTAACCGTCATTGATCCACACTTAAAGTGGAAACTCAGACGCAAGCTAAAGCAAATACATGAGCAGTTCAACATCACGATGGTGTATGTAACCCATGATCAATTAGAAGCATCCACCTTCGCTGACAAAATAGCGGTGATGTATGGCGGCCAAATCGTGCAATTTGGGACTCCTAGAGAGCTTTTCGAAAAACCAAATCATGCCTTCGTTGGATATTTTATTGGTAGTCCAGGGATGAATTTAATTGAGGCTAAAAAGAGCAAAGGTGGCTTGATGTTTAACAACACTTTTGTTCCACTTAATCCCGAGATGCAAGCATTATTAGACCCTATGACTACGTCAAACATAAAAATAGGAATACGCCCTGAATTTATCCATGTATGGGACGACAAAACAGAGGGTGCTTTTGAGTGCGACGTTCTGCATACAGAAGATCTAGGCACATATAAAATCATCACCATGAAGTTAGATGGCGAAGTACTCAAAGTCAGAATACATGAAGACAGGATCGTACCCACTAAAAAAGCCTACATCAGTTTTCCTGAGCAATGGCTAAAAGTGTATGTCGACGAGTACCTTGTTGACATAGAAGAGCCAGAAGATGAAGCAAAGGAGACAGTCTAATGCAACGCAAAGTTAGAGATAATAAAGCTTGGTTTTTAGTATTGCCGGTATTTATTCTGGTCGCGTTTTCGGCCATTGTGCCTATTATGACCGTGGTTAACTATTCAGTTCAGGATATTTTTGACCAAAACACGGCTTACTTTGTAGGTGCGGAATGGTATCGAGAGATGTTAAGAAACCCTGCGTTACTCGACTCACTTGGCAGACAATTCTTTTTCTCATTCTCCGTCCTTGCTATCGAAGTACCGTTAGGGATTTTAATCGCCTTAGTAATGCCAACAAAAGGCAGAATGGCTGCAGTGTCACTGATCCTTGTCGCAATACCACTCCTAATACCGTGGAACGTTGTTGGTACTATCTGGCAGATATTCAGCCGAGCTGATATTGGATTATTTGGTTACGCAGTCAATGCATTAGGTATTGATTACAATTACACCAGTGACCCCACAGCCGCATGGTTAACTGTATTGCTAATGGATGTATGGCATTGGACGCCGCTCATTGCACTATTGTGTTACTCAGGATTGCGCGCAATACCAGAAGCCTTCTATCAAGCAGCGCGTATTGATAGAGCATCAAAATGGGCTATTTTTAGACATATACAGTTACCACGTTTGAAAAGTGTCTTGGTGATTGGTGTTTTACTAAGGTTCATGGACAGTTTTATGATTTACACCGAACCGTTCGTGCTAACCGGTGGTGGTCCAGGCAACTCAACAACTTTCTTAAGTCAGGCGTTGACTACTATGTCAATAGGACAATTCGATTTAGGTCCTGCGGCTGCGTTTTCCCTAATTTATTATCTTATTGTACTGCTCGTTTGCTACGCATTCTTCACTGCAATCAACCAACTAGATAAAGCCAAATAGGAGCTTCTAATGGATTATAGTATGCGAAAAAAACTCGGATTGGCATTATATATTGTGTTTTTGTTCATACCCATATATTGGTTAGTGATCATGTCGTTCAAAGGAACAGAAGAGATATTGGGAGGCCTCACATTATGGCCTCAGAGCTTCACCTTCGATAATTATCACACCATCTTCACTGATTCGACTTGGTACATGGGTTACGTAAATTCAATGATTTATGTGAGCATGAATATGGCAATAACATTGGTTGTTGCCTTACCTGCGGCTTATGCATTTAGTCGATACCGTTTTATTGGAGATTCACATTTATTCTTCTGGTTACTGAGCAACAGAATGGCACCACCAGCAGTATTTCTACTACCGTTTTTTCAGCTGTATTCGTCAGTGGGTTTATTTGATACGCATATCGCTGTAGCGTTAGCACACTGTCTCTTTACTGTGCCCTTAGCTGTATGGATTTTAGAAGGGTTTATGTCAGGCGTACCAAGAGAAGTTGATGAAACTGCGTACATCGATGGCTATAGTTTTCCTAAGTTCTTTTTGCGAATTTTCCTTCCGATGATCCGCTCTGGGATTGGTGTAACAGCGTTCTTTTGCTTCATGTTTTCTTGGGTGGAATTATTATTTGCTAGAACACTAACATCGGTTGATGCGAAACCTATTGCAGCAATCATGACACGAACAGTGGGTGCCGCAGGCATTGATTGGGGTCTACTTGCAGCAGCAGGTGTGTTGACTATCATACCAGGCGTTTTGGTTATTTGGTTTGTGCGTAATCATGTGGCGAAGGGTTTTGCTCTTGGCCGTGTATAAATAAATTTAAGGATTAATACTATGAATTGGATGGCTTGGACCGGAGTAACTGCCACATTCTTCAGTGTGATTGGGGGCGTACTAATCTTCATGACAATTTTGGAGATAAAGTCTCCCAGCCTAGAAAAGAAAGGGTTTTTACCTATTGCGACGACGAGAGGCGATAAACTATTTATTAGTTTAATAAGTGCCGCTTACTTACATTTAGGTTTCTTGGCATTTGTAGACACTGTTTTATGGGTAGCACTGTGTATCTCTTTATTTTGGAGCGCAGTGGTATTTAGATGGGGTTAATTGCTTTAATAGAAAAGTAATTGAATGCGAAAATAAAAGAATTTCTCTGTTTTAGAGAAGTGGACCTCTTTGATGCGAAGATTCGATGCTTGACACCAAAGAGAGTCCTTCACATTGGCGAAAGCCAACACGAATTGCCGAATGAACATGAACTAGTTCAAAGACTAGCTAAGTTTAGCGGTATAAAAATATAATCTCAATAACAATGGAAATTGATATGAAATTAAAAATGAAACGGACTACCGCTATATTAGGCACTAGTTTACTGCTTATGGGAGTATCTTCGGTTGCATTAGCGGACGAACAAGACGATGCTGCCAAAAAATGGATAAAAGACGAATTCTCAGTGTCCACGTTAACGCCAGAACAGCAAATGCAAGAGATGATGTGGTTTAAAGAGGCTGCTAAAAAATTCAAAGGAATGTCGATTAACGTTGCATCTGAAACCATTGCGACACATTCGTATGAATCTAAAGTATTGGCACAAGCATTTACAGAAATCACCGGTATCCAGATTACTCATGACCTAATGCAAGAGGGCGTTGTGGTAGAGAAACTGCAGACGCAAATGCAATCGGGTCGCAATATATATGATGCTTACATCAATGACTCTGACCTCATTGGTACCCACTTCAGATATGGAAAAGCCGTCGCTATCTCTGACATGATCGCGAACGAAGCAAAAGATTTAACTTTGCCTACCCTCGATTTAGAAGATTTTATTGGGTTAGATTTCACGACAGGACCTGATGGAAAACTGTACCAACTTCCGGATCAGCAGTTTGCAAATCTATATTGGTTTAGAGCTGATTGGTTTGAAAGAGAAGACCTTAAAGCACAATTTAAAGAGCGCTACGGTTACGAGCTAGGGGTACCTGTAAATTGGTCTGCTTATGAAGATATCGCAGATTTCTTCACTAATCAGGTAAAAACAATTGATGGTGAACGCGTATATGGTCACATGGATTATGGCAAGAAAGACCCGTCTCTTGGATGGCGTTTTACTGATGCATGGTTCTCAATGGCAGGCGCCGGTGATAAAGGCCTTCCAAATGGTTTACCTGTAGATGAGTGGGGAATTAGAGTCGACGGTTGCAGACCTGTAGGTTCAAGTGTATCTCGTGGCGGAGCAACCAATGGACCAGCAGCAGTTTATGCGACTACTAAATATGTCCAATGGTTGAAAGACTATGCGCCACCGCAAGCGCAAGGAATGACCTTTTCTGAAGCAGGCCCTGTGCCAGCGCAAGGAAACGTGGCTCAACAAATCTTTTGGTACACCGCTTTTACTTCAGGTATGACTGACAAAGGTTTACCCGTTGTGGGCGAGGATGGATTACCAAAATGGAGAATGGCACCGTCACCTAAAGGTCCGTATTGGGAAGAAGGTATGAAGCTTGGCTATCAAGACACGGGTGCTTGGACCTTCCTCAAATCTACACCAGAGAAACGTCGTTTAGCCGCATGGTTATATGCACAATTCACTGTATCTAAAACGGTTTCATTAAAGAAAACCTTAGTCGGCCTTACTCCTATCCGTGAATCTGATATCAATTCACAGGCAATGACTGACGCAGCGCCGCAACTTGGTGGCTTAGTTGAGTTTTATAGAAGCCCTGCGCGCAAGCAATGGACGCCGACTGGCACAAATGTCCCTGACTATCCAAAACTAGCGCAGTTGTGGTGGCAGTACATTGCTGAGGCAGCAAGTGGTGAAAAGTCACCGCAAAAAGCGCTTGACGGCTTGGCTGCAGCACAAGATAAAGTAATGAACCGACTAGAGCGCGCGAATGCACAAGGCGAGTGTGGTCCTAAGTTGAATAAACCAAGAGATCCAAACTACTGGTTGAGTCAACCTGGCGCACCAAAGCCTAAACTTAGCAATGAAAAACCTCAAGGCGAAACCATTGCCTATAAAGAATTGCTAAAACAGTGGGAAGCAGTTCCTAACTAAGCAACGCTCAATCAACAAACTTGCCCGATTTTCCTCAGTCAATGACTTAGAGGCCGGGCAAGCTTTGCCCAAAATAAACATTATTGTGGACAATCCTTGTGCACACATAACGGAAAATATAATGAAAAATTTATCAAACAGAAGTAACTTTACAGCTATTTCCTTAAGCAAAGTTGCGTCAATTGTCGGTTTAACGGCATTAGCATTTTCTCCGGTCGCGCTATCAGAAGTAAACTTAGAGTCTGATAGTGGATGGGGAACATCAATTAGTGGGTCGATCCCGATTTTTGCAGTTGCCTCGGATCATGATGATTCAGAGCAGGCATTTCGAGTTCAATCCGGATTTAATCCGGCGAACATCAACTTTCATGTGGTTGCACCTAAAACCGATTCGGGATTAACGATTTCGGGTCACTTCCAAGTTGATACGCATTTGAATGCACCGAACGGTGTTCAAAATGGCGGATTATTTGAAAGCCGTGTAGCTAATATTCAAGTGTCGGGTGGCTTTGGAACCATTACTTTAGGTAAAGACTTTGGCGTATTTAATACAAACGCGATAGGCGATATCGCGAGCCAAGGTGGTGTTGGCTGGCTAGGTGGTGGAGCTGATACAGGCAATGCAACTGGCGGGCGTATCGGCACCGGTTACGTGTATGCTAACTTTAATCCTCAAATCAAATTCACATCGAATGATATTAATGGATTTGTGTATAAAATTGCACTTATTAATCCGGAAGAACCTCAAGATGGCTCTATTGAAACATCAACGCCACGTTTTGAAGGTCAAGTAACCTATTCCAGCGAGAGTTTCAGAGTATGGACAGGTGCTTTCCAACAAGCCGTATCTGTAACTGGTGCTCAAGCGTTCGATTACGACATGCAAGGGTTTGATGTTGGCGCTCACTATCAAGCAGGTGCTTTTGGATTAACAGTGAACTATACTGATACCACTGGTATTGGCGCAGACGGTTTGTATGGTGGTTCTATTAATGATGCTAATGTTGACGCGACTCAATGGTTTTTTGAAGCAGATTATATGCTTAATAAAACCAGATTTGGGATCAGCTATGGTGAAGGTTCTCAAGATAGTCGCGCAGCAGATCCTTCTATTGGATTGAGCGCTGCAGCAGAGGTTGATAATGAACTTACAATGTTGTTTGTACATCATCAATTGTCAAAGCAATTTCGAATTGTTGGTGAGTTACAGGATTATCAATCTGATGTCCAAAATGATTACAACGCAATCATATTAGGTTTTCAGTTCGATTTTTAATTAATGCACTGAACGATCTGAGCCGTTAGTTCAAAAAACTATCGGTAGCCGTTGTGATAAACAAAAGCAGGCGACGGCGAAGTGACTCCCGAAAGTTAGATAAAGCTTTCGGGATTTTTTTTATTCGTAGCTTTAGTCCCAACTCAATCTAAATACCTTTTCGTTTTAAAACTATCAAGTCCCAACTCAATCTAAATACCTTTTCGTTTTAAAACTATCAAGTCCCAACTCAATCTAAATACCTTTTCGTTTTAAAACTATCAAGTCGCAATAAAGCACTATTATCTATTTCTTCTGATAACGCCATGCTGATGATGCATTGATATTTGAGGATAAGGGCGTTGAGAGAAGTGCTGAAGAATATGCGAGTCACTATATGCTATCAAACGATTTCACTTGAGAAACGTAACGGTGAGTGGGAAATAGCCCATATACACTGGTCAAATTAAACATTAATTTTATAGTAAAAATTTCGTTTAGTTGTATACACTGAAGTGAGGCTGAGAATACAGCAATATGGGTAGTTTTCAATGTGGAGAGTTTTATGAACAATGACAATGACGAAGCTAGTGGCAATGATAATCAGCCAAGCAAAACAAAGCATGCCTGCTGCCAAGCAAAAGAAACCGGGAAAAGCCCCGCATCAGCGGAGAATGACACTACAAACCAAGGGACTAATCACTTCAAACCTGCAGAACATAATCTCATTATTGATGGCGCAAGTTGTGCCAGCTGCGTGACTAAAATTGAAAAAGCACTGCGCACATTAAAAGGTGTTCAAAGTGCAGAAATGAACTTTGCGCAACGAACCGTCATGGTAGTCGGCAGTGTGGCGGATGCCACTTTGATTTCGGCCGTTGAAATAGCAGGCTATAACGCAAAAATTGATACCAGCGAGTCAGAAGAAGAAGCCGCGGATGAAAAAGACAAGGCTGACGCGCTATATTATAAGAAGCTAATGCGCGACATGTCGATTGCCTTGTTACTCGGTGTCCCATTAATGATTTATGGACTCACAATTGGCGAGATGACGGTAACCACAAATACCGAAAGATTAGGGTGGTTTGCGGTAGGGCTTGCTACCTTAGGCGTCATGATATTTTCAGGTAAGCATTTTTATATCGGCGCGTGGAACTCATTTAAAAATCATTCTGCAAATATGGATACCTTAATTGCATTAGGCACAGGCACCGCTTGGCTATATTCAATGGTCGTAGTCGCTGTTCCTGAGTTACTCCCCGAAATGGCACGTCATGTTTACTTTGAAGCGACAGCCATGATTATCGGCTTGATTAATTTGGGCTTGGCACTGGAAGTAAAAGCGCGAGGTAAAACCTCTGAAGCAATTAAACGGCTGATTGGTTTGCAATCTAAAACCGCAAGGGTCATTCGAGATGGCAAGGACATCGACATTCCGATTGAAAATGTGCTGTTGAATGACTCAGTGCGAGTGCGCCCAGGTGAAAAAATATCAGTTGACGGTCGCGTGACTGAGGGCCATACCGCGGTTGATGAATCTATGCTTACGGGCGAGCCTATGCCGGTTGAAAAAACGGAAGGCGACAAAGTCGTTGCCGGCACTATCAATAAGTCTGGCTCGATCGTGTTTAAAGCAACACGGGTGGGCAAAGACACAGCATTAGCTCAAATCATTAATATGGTGAAACGAGCACAAAACTCAAAGCCCCCAATTGGTCGTTTAGCCGACATAATTGCGGCCTATTTTGTGCCCGCCATTATGATTATTGCAGTGCTAAGTGCACTTGCGTGGTTAAACTTTGGTCCAGCCCAAAGCATTGCCTTCGCCATCGTATCGGCAACCACCGTGTTAATCATTGCCTGTCCTTGTGCGCTTGGTTTAGCAACGCCAATGTCGGTGATGGTAGGCGTAGGTAAAGCAGCCGAAGCGGGTGTGTTAATACGAAACGGTGAAGCCTTGCAAAGCGCCTCTAAAATAACCACGATGATTTTAGATAAGACCGGCACCATCACTGAAGTTACGCCAAAAGTCACCGACGTACTCATTGCAAACACGCTAACGCGAGAAGAAGTATTGATGTTTGCAGCAAGCATAGAAGCCGGCTCCGAGCATCCACTCGCAATGGCGATAGTAGAAAGTGCGAAAGAGCAGGGGATAGAGCCTAAAAAAGTCACGGGGTTTGCATCCATCGCAGGGCAAGGCGTTGAAGCCAAGCTAGACAACAGCACACTTTTATTTGGCAACGAAAAACTAATGACGGAGCGCAACATCAACATCGACGCATTTATAGACAAAGCACAAGCATTCGCCGAAGAAGCCAAAACGCCAATGTACTTTGCAATAAACGATGAGTTAGCGGCGGTGATAGCAGTAGCTGACCCAATTAAAAGTGATTCGATTGAGGCTATTAAACGATTACAAAATAATGGTATCCGAGTTGTCATGTTAACAGGCGACAACAGACTCACAGCCAAAGCGATAGCAGATAAGGTTGGCATAAGTGAATACCTTGCTGAGGTCATGCCGGAGGATAAAGCGAAGAAAGTCGCCGAATTACAAAAAGAAGGTGAAATCGTGGGTATGACTGGAGACGGCATTAATGACGCGCCTGCTTTGGCACAAGCTAATGTGGGTTTTGCCATTGGAACAGGCACTGACGTAGCCATAGAAAGCGCCGACATCACACTCATGCGTGGGTCTTTACACGGATTAGCCGATGCAATTGCGGTGAGTAAAGCGACGTTGACCAATATTAAGCAAAACTTATTTGGCGCATTTATTTATAACGTGGCTGGCGTGCCGATTGCCGCAGGTGCGCTGTATCCATTCTTTGGCGTGTTATTAAGCCCTGTTATCGCAGGTGCAGCGATGGCGTTTTCTTCACTCACCGTTGTTACAAACGCAAATCGCCTGCGTTTTTTTAAAGCAAAAGACCATTAGGAGTATTGAATTATGTTGTGGATAAATTTAGCTGGGGTGGCGCTCATCATTTTAATTGTGTGGTGGTTTTGGATCTATAAATCGCCCAAAGTATAAATAACCGAGAGGTGGCTTAACTGTTGTTGTTCCAATACCATCCATCCATGCGAGCCACTAAACGGTGACGTAAAGCTGTCTAAAATTTGTATTCGACACCATGCGCGAGTATGTCGTATGACATTCGATCACGAAAGTGGTGAAGCCGATGCTAACTATGAATCGCAGGCATTAATTATCCATTCGGCAAAAATAGTCGATTTTATTGTGTTATTTTTAATTGAAGGCGAAAGAAGATAATAATAATGTGCCTCGTTTATCGGTTTATTAAGTAAGCGCATTAATTGTCCATCTTTTATAAATTGCTGGGTCTCAAGGGTATTTGCTAACGCCACGCCAGCTCCCAGTACAGCTGCTCGAAGAGCTTGGCTGGCATTGGGGAAGTATATGTTTGAATGCATTTGGTTTGCGTCTACACCATGCTTCTCCATCCAGCGTTGCCAGGATACTTGTCCATCATGGATAAGGGTTAATTGAGACATATTGTTAAGGTGTATTCGTTGTTTTTCAGCATTTAATAGTGCAGGGCTGCAAACAGGATAAAGAACAGGGGCGCCGATCTTTGTCATTACCCTATCATCAATGTTAGGAGCGCCGTAACAAATAGCGATATCTATGTCGCGCGGGATTTCGCGCTGCTGAGATTCAATTTCACGAACAGTAATAGTTATGTCCGGGTATTTCTCATAGAAAGAGCAGATATGTTGTGCAGCCCAACTAGTTGCGATTGATTGCGTGCACCCTACGATAAGCGAGCCACTGACTGTCTCAGGATCAAGATTTCGTGCACCGTCAATAATCAGATCCAATCCTTGTGACACAGACATCAATAAACGCGACCCCGCCGGTGTTAACGAGAGCGTATTGTGCGCACGCGAAAACAAAGCAACGCCTAACCTTTCTTCTAATTGTCGTACTTGATGAGAAATAGCGCCTTGCGTGACACCCAATTCTGCTCCAGCTCTACCCATATGTAGGTTAAGGGCCGCAGATTCAAAAGCCCTTAGACTAGATAGGGGCATAGTTCTTCGATCAATCATAATCTCAACTCTTTGTAATTGCTCTTTGTAATTGCTCTTTGTAATTGCTCTTTGTAAGCGGTTTTAATAAGTGCTTTTAATAAGTGCTTTCAATAAGTGCTTTCAATAAGTGCTTTCAATAAACGCTTGTAGTGAATTCTTTTGATGAATAATATTAATGAAGACAGCTAATATTATTCGTTTGTGTGCAATATATTTATTTAATACCTTATCTGCATCGAATTTCCAAGGATTAAATTAGATGTCGACTCTATCAGACCAAGAATTACTTAAATCGAATGCATTTATAAACGGCGAATTTGTCGCTGCAGTCAACGGTACTACATTTGCAGTTAAGAACCCATCGACGGGTGAGATAGTCGCAACAGTTGCAAAATGCGGCGCTAAAGAAACCCGAAGGGCAATTGAGTCGGCGAAGCTGGCAATGACTAGCTGGGCAAAAGTGCCTTCGAAAAAACGTGCATCCTTGCTGATGGCGTGGCATGACCAAATTATTGCTAATAAATTGGATTTAGCTCGGATATTATCATCTGAGCAAGGTAAACCTATAGCTGAGGCTGAAGGGGAGATCTTATATGGTGCGAGTTATATTCAGTGGTTTGCAGAAGAAGCAAAGCGCATTTATGGTGATATTATTCCACAGCAGAGTGACGACGCTAGGCTTTTGTGTATTAAACAACCGGTTGGCGTCGTTGCTTGTATCACGCCTTGGAATTTTCCTAATGCAATGCTGACCCGAAAAATTGCTCCCGCTCTGGCAGCAGGCTGCACGGTTGTGTGCAAGCCTGCGAACGAAACCCCGTTGTCAGCACTTGCACTCGGTGAGTTAGCAAATCGTGCCGGTATTCCGCCTGGTGTTATCAATATTTTAGCCGGCACTACCGCTGAAATTGGGCAAGAAATGACGTCCAATCCAATTGTCCGCAAACTCACGTTCACAGGGTCAACCCAAGTGGGTAAAAAGCTAACTGTTGATTGTGCGCAAACACTCAAGCGCACGTCAATGGAGCTAGGCGGTAACGCTCCATTTATTGTTTTTGAAAGTGCCGATCTTGACTTAGCGGTTAAAGGTCTTATTGCCAATAAGTTTCGTAACGCAGGCCAAACCTGTGTATGCACTAATCGGGTTATCGTGCAGTCATCGATAGCTGAAAAGTTCACAGACAAGCTTAAAGTAGCGGTTGCTAAATTGAAGGTAGGCGATGGCTTTGAGTCTGGCGTGGATGTTGGTCCTATGATCAATCGATCGGCGGTGAAAAAAGTTAATGAATTGGTAGAAAACGCACGTAAATTAGGCGCGCAAGTAATTACAACTGATTCTAAGATGGATGGTAAAGGTAATTTTATGGCACCTAAAATTATCACGGGTGCGACTAAAGATATGGCTCTTTTTTCTGAAGAAATTTTTGGTCCCGTCGCCGCAATTTTTACTTTCGATGAGGAACATGAAGCAATTGAGCTTGCTAATGACTCTCCATTCGGCCTTGCAGCGTATTTCTATTCCAACAATATGAGTCAAATATGGAGAGTTGGCGAAGCTATAGAAGCCGGCATGGTGGGTATTAATGACGCAGCACTGTCCAACGAAATGATCCCATTTGGAGGGGTCAAAGAGTCTGGACAGGGTCGAGAAGGTTCAAAATACGGCTTAGATGACTACCTAGAAATTAAACATCTTAAAATGGGAGGATTAAACTAATGAATACAATCGCTGATGTAAACGCAACTAGCACCAATGCGCAGTGGCAAGCTCGAAAGGACAAAGCTATCGCGGTCGGAGAAGCAAACCTTGCACCTGTCTATATTGAAAAAGGTAAAAACGCACTATTGTGGGACGTTGAAGGGAATCGTTATGTTGACTTCGCCAGTGGCATCGCAGTAACGAATACGGGGCATTCACATCCGCGTATTGTGGCTGCTGTCAAAGAACAAGTTGAGCGATTTTCGCACACATGCGTTATGGTAACTCCCTATAATAGCGCTGTTGTACTTGCGGAAAAACTGAATGAATTAGCCCCAGGTAACACTCCGAAAAAAAGCATGTTTGTGACCACTGGCGCGGAAGCTGTAGAAAATGCGATTAAAATTGCGCGCGCGCATACCCGTCGTCGGGCTGTTATCGCATTCAATGGCGGTTATCATGGGCGAACTAACTTTACACTGGGGTTGACTGGTAAGAATGCACCATACAAAACATTATTTGGTCCCTTTCCTGCCGACATATATCGCGTACCTTTCCCGATCCCATATCATGGCGTTACCGAAGAACAGTCAATTGAAGCGCTGCATAATTTATTTAATTGCGATATTACGCCTGAAGAAGTGGCCGCGATTATTATCGAGCCAGTGCAAGGCGAAGGAGGCTTCTACCCAGCATCAAACTCCTTTCTAAGAGTATTGAGAGAGATATGCACTCAGCATGGCATTGTGATGATTGCAGATGAAATTCAAACTGGTTTTGGTAGAACGGGTAAATTATTTGCGTCAGAACATGCTGATATAGAACCTGACTTGATAACAGTCGCTAAAGGCATGGCTGGCGGATTCCCGATAGCTGCTGTCATTGGCAAAACTAACATAATGGACGCTGCATCAGCCGGAGGCCTAGGCGGAACGTATGCGGGTTCTCCAATAAGTTGTGCTGCAGCATTGGCCGTCTTGGATATCATCGAAGATGAGCAGCTGGTAGCAAGATCACTTCAAATAGGTATTGTTTTTTCTAATTATCTGAGAGAATTACAAAAAGAATACCCTGATTTGATTGGAGAAGTCAGAGCCGATAGAGGCGCAATGGTAGCTATTGAACTAGTTAAAAATGGTGACCCTTCTCAGCCAAATTCTGAATTTTTAGGCCATCTGATCAAAGAAGCTCTCAACAACGGACTGATACTACTTAAATGTGGGATTAGAAATAACGTTGTCCGCTTCTTGCCCCCGCTTACCATCGAAGATGAAATAGTGGAGGAAGGATTAAATTTATTTAAAAGGGCCTTTGAGTCTGTCGCTAAATAGTTCAGTGATAATTTCAAAAAGCCTGCAGAGAGTTGAATAAGTTTATTGCTTTACAGTATTAATACAAACCACTTAATTAGATAAACCAAAGGGATTATCTATGCTATGACTTGGTTCCGTAAACCATCGTGCACCATTGTCAGTCATATAAAAATGATCTTCCAAGCGAATGCCAAACTCGTCAGGTACGACTAACATAGGTTCGTTGCTGAAGCACATACCTGTGGCAAGAGGGGTTTTATTACCGCCTACCAAATAAGGCCATTCATGAATGTCTAAACCGATGCCGTGGCCTGTGCGATGCGGACAGCCCGGTGTTTGATATTCAGGACCTAATCCTTGTGCTGCTAAGTAACCGCGTGCTGCGGCATCGACAGCTTCGCAAGGCACATCAATTTTCGCAGCGTTAAAGGCAGCAAGTTGTGCGGACTTTTCATTATTCCAAAATTGTCGCTGCCGAAGTGTGGGCTCACCAAAAACATAAGTACGAGTAATGTCAGATAAATAGTCGTGCACTTTACAGCCTGTATCGATTAGCACCATATCGCCTTCTTTTAGCACCTGTGCATCTTTAACACCATGCGGAAAAGACGTGGCTATGCCAAAAAGAACAATACAAAAATAGTTACCTGGGGCACCTACTTTTTGGTGCGCCTGTTTAATAAATGCTTCTACTTCGATGGTGCTTATTCCCGTATAAAGCATGCTTGCCGTGGCTTGATGTACAGCAAGTGTCATATTCATTGCGCCTTGCATTAATGCAATTTCGTTATCCGATTTGTGCATTCGGCAATGCGCAGTGGTTGCTTGTGCATTTATAAGGTTTAAGCCAGTTTGTACTTTATTGATACCGTCGAATATAAAGAATTGCGCGCTTTCATCGATGCCTATGGTGGCTTTATCGTTTATATCTAATTGCGTTAATATTTCTATAAATAAAATATAGGGACTTTGGTGTTCTTGCCAGCCATGTATCGGTCCATCGATGATCTTAAACCCATTGAGACTACCAATTTCAAAATAGGGTGCGATGTATTGAACATTGCCAATGGCGGGTAATATCGCACCGACCATACGCTCACTCGCGTACCATTTCATACCGGTGAAATAGGTAAGATTTGTACCTGCATTTAGGTAAATGGCATCAATATTGTTTGCCTGCATGTAAGCTTGCGCTTTAGCAATGCGAGCGAGATGTTCCTCAGCTTGAATTGGTATAAGCGTATTGGTCATATCGCTTAATGTTGCCAATGCTTGCTCTGGCGTTCTGCTTCCAATACCAATAGTTGTCATATTTTCTCCTTGGATAAATCAATAAAATGCTGATCGTGACCGTAGTCTGGTGACTCGCCAAAGTGAGACATAATACGGGCAAGACTCAATAATCTTGTAATCCAAAGCCAAACTTAAACAAAGCATGCTCTGCGTAAGGCGCTATAGGAAAGTCAGCAAACTCAACTGGCCATGAATAAGGTGATTTTCCGGTTGGCTTAAATCCGTCGGTCCCAAACAGGAAGTCGGCTACGCCCGCACCTTCTGAACCAGGCAACCAAGCGGCAACAAATGCATCACTGTTATTTAAGTCCTCATTGATGACTAAAACGCGACCCGAAATCAATATCACAATAACCTTCCTACCTAGGTTTTTACAACCTGTAATGAGTGCTTTGTGAGCATCACTTAACCATAATTCATCGCTGTCGCCATAGCCCTCTGCATAGGGGGTCTCGCCGACTACCACAACTGCTTTTTGAGCTTGCATGCCTGCATAACAGCCATGTTCAGCGTATTCAACATTTGAACCGACGGAATTTATACCTTCAAAAATCGTAGTCGCTCCTGCATAACTTTCTGTTTGCCCCTGCCAGTGAATCGACCAACCACCGCTTTGTAAACCACTATTGTTACTGTGAACTCCGATAACAGCAATCGGTTCATAGGGACTTAGTGGCAGTACTGCATTATCATTTTTGAGTAATACCAACGATTCTCGCACTGCTTGGCGAGCCACTGCTCTGTGTGCTTTTGAGCCAACATTGAGGCTTAATTCTCTTTTTGCGAAGGGATCAGCGAAAAGGCCTAAGTTAAATTTCATTACCAAAATTCGGTATACGGCATCATTAATTCGGCTCAACGGTACCGTTTCATCAATAATAGACAGCTTTAGTTTGTCCATGAACTCTTGATGATTACCCGGTTGCATGGCCATATCAACGCCTGCGTTAATCACCTCGTGGGGCTCACCAAAACGCAGGCCTCCATTCCAGTCAGTAAGCACCACTCCTTGAAAACCCAACTCGTTCTTTAATACATCGGTAATTAAATGCGTATGTTGATGCATATTTAAATCGTTGTAAGAATTAAATCCTACCATAATAGCGGCAACACCTTCATCTACGGCGGCAGCATAAGGTGGTAAATAACGTTCTCGCATTAATTGCTCGGTCATGACTGCGTTGCCGCCTTCAACTCCACCAACGGTGGCTCCGTCGCCAATAAAATGTTTTGCTGTTGCGGCAATGGTATTTCGGTTTGATAAACTGCTACCCTGGTGCCCTCGGACCGAAGCAATAACTGCAGCAGTAGTGAGGTCTCTGTCTTCAGTAAAACCTTCATATACCCTTCCCCAATGCTCATGTTGTGGCATGGCAATACAAGGTGAAAATGTCCAGTTAAAGCCCGTGCCAGCTACTTCTGATGCAGTAATTTGAGCGGCCCGTTTAATCAGTTCAAGATTTCTTGTCGCTGCCATACCAATGTTATGGGGGAAAATCACGGCACCTTCAAAGGTATTTTGTCCATGCACGGCATCCACAGCAATCAACAACGGAATACCCAGACGGGTTTGTAATGCGCTGTATTGAAACGCATCAAATTTGTTTACCCAGTCAATGGCTTTAGCACCGGGTGTAGGGCCTTCCGTGTGAATGATAGAACCGATGTTTTTATCGCGGACAACGTCAGGGGACACATTATTGTGCCAAATTGATTGCGTCATTTGGCCTATTTTTTCATCCAGCGTCATCTCTGCTATTAACGCTTCAATCATATCTTCATGAGTATTGAACTGACACAAATCGAATTTTTGAGTACCCCATTCACAGATGACATTTACTTCTTTTTCAGTTTTATTTGAGCTAAGGTTTGTGCATCCAAATGCCATTAATAAAAAGGTCAGTATTAGTACTATTCGCATTTTTTTTCCGTTGTTAATAACACTTACTTTTATCAAAATATTAGCTCACAGTTTTACGCGAGTAAGATACAGCAAAAGCACTCAAAATTTATTTAAAGCGATGCTAATTTATTTGCATAAACAACATATACAGATTGTTTGTTATTTATTGGTTCAATGCCGTCAATTCTGTATGAAAACAATCCAAAGGCATAGTCGGTCCTGCCTCTTCTAATCATTTTTGCTGAACATCCGTGTGAAGCAAGCCCTTTAATAACAACTTTATTCTTAGCGGGTATATTCTTTAGTGAAGCATCGACTAACTCACCGTAACTGATATCTTGCCACAATAATATTGTGTTTTGGTTGCCATCAAATAATACATCTACGTAAATTCTGTGATGACCCATTGAGTCTGCGGCTTGCGTCATATCACTAAATAGTACAATCCCTATATATTACTTCGCACCTGTGCATTTTACAATCAACAATACCTCGCGAGTTACCGATCGATGTACTTAGCTGTTACCTATCAATATAAGTAGATTTTTAACCAAATAATCAGCCGTCACTAGAGTTGCAATAGGCGACTAGATCAGTTAATTAGAGGCGACTAGTATTGGAAGAAGCAGATTAATCAAAGCCGAAAGGACTATTCTTTAATTAGCAAATTCAACTGGTCAGATGTGTGAATTATGTTAACATCATAATCAAATTTACTAACATACTGCCTATTATGACTACCTTCGATATCATCATTGTTGGTGCTGGTTCAGCAGGTGCTGTTTTAGCTAATCGCTTATCTGAAAATTCCGAACTTTCGATTTGCCTTATTGAGGCCGGCGGCAAAGATACAAACCCTGCTGTGCACATTCCATTTGGTTTAGCCGCGTTAGCGGGTATGAAGTCTGTTAATTGGGGGTTTTCAACGCATACTGAAGGCAAATTAAACGGCCGAGAGCTGTTTTGGCCAAGAGGCAAAACCCTGGGGGGCTCGAGCTCAATCAATGCTATGTGTTACATACGAGGTGTCGCACAAAATTATAATGCTTGGGCGGAGTCAGGTTTAGCCGGATGGGGTTGGGATGATGTATTGCCTTACTTCAAAAAAAGTGAAGATAACTCACGCGGCAACTCAAAATTGCATGCGACTGGCGGCTTTCAGGGAGTTTCAGATCTTAGGCACGTAAATTCTGTGACCAAGGACTACGTGGCTTCGTCAGTACTTAATGGCCTAGCCGAATCTACAGATTTTAATGGTAGTTCTCAAGAAGGGGTTGGCATCTATCAAGTTACTCAACGTAATGGTTCTCGTTGCAGCACAGCCAAAGGATTTTTGTCTAACGAAATAAAGGCAAGGCCCAACTTACACATAATGACAAACGTTGAAGTTAAAAAAGTCACTGTAGACAGTGGTCAGGCGACGGGCGTTGAAATATTTGTTGGTACTATCAAGCAACACCTATTTGCTAGAAAACGTGTAATACTGAGTGCTGGAGCGATAGGTTCACCACAAATATTATTGCAATCAGGTATTGGTAATCAAGCTCATCTCAACGCATTAGATATTGAAGTTAATACTCACTTACCCGGTGTTGGCCAAAACTTACAAGACCATTTAGATGGTACTATTCTATTTCGAACCAAACAGAGCCGCTCCTATGGTTTGTCTATACCTGGTTTGTTTAAAAATACACTAGAACCGCTTAATTACGTGTTAAAGAAAAAGGGTATGTTTACTTCAAATATTGCCGAAGGTGGGGCGTTTTTCAAATCACATCCCGAAGCGGAATTGGCTGACATACAATTACACTTCTTGCCTGGATTATTAGTTGATCATGGCCGTTCGATACCTTGGGGTCATGGTTTTACTATCCATTTTTGTAATCTATATCCTAAAAGCCGCGGTGAAATTTTACTTAAAAAAATCGACGGTGAATTGTACGCTGATATTCGCCCCAATTACCTCTCTCACGAGGACGATATAAAACCATTGGTCGCAGGCTTTAAATGGTGTCGGAAAATAAGTAACACGCCACCACTTAGCAATACTGCAACGGAATGGATACCCGGTAATGAAGTACAAACAGATGAACAAATAGTTAGTTATCTGCGAGATAATGTCGAAAGTGTTTATCATCCTGTCGGTACTTGCAAAATGGGTCATGAGGATGACGAACTAGCGGTTGTCGATGCATCATTGAATGTCAGGGGCATTCGCAATTTAATGGTAGTTGACGCTTCAGTGATGCCTAGTATTATTGGTGGTAATACTAATGCGCCGACTATAATGATCGCAGAAAAAGCGTCAGATATGATTAAACAAGCGCTAAGGTAAAAGCAGACTTATTTGCAATTTTTTCTTAGCTTTATGTTTAGCTAAGTTAATAAGCTTTACTCTTTTTAATCACTCTGAAACAATAATAAAAAAAGGTGTCTAAAGTGTCTAAATTTTTCAAGTATTGTTTATATCTGCTACTGATATTAGTAGCCTGCCTCGTAATTTATATTTATCTTAACGTGGCACCCGACAAGTCTGTTGAAGAACTCAGCAAACGATGGGCTCAACAACCTTCGCAGTTTTTAAGCATCGCGGGTATGAGTATTCACTTACGAGATGAAGGCCCCAAAAATGACGAACAACCGATTGTATTAATACATGGCACCAGTGCGTCATTGCATACATGGGACGGTTGGGCGGATGCACTAAAAGAAAACCGCAGAGTCATTCGTTTCGATTTACCCGGATTCGGTTTAACTGGGCCAGATCCACAAAATAATTACACGATTGAGCATTACGCTGATGTGGTAGCAGCCGTGTTAGATGAATTGAAAGTTGAAAAGTGTGTGCTAGCAGGTAACTCGTTAGGTGGTTATGTTTCTTGGGCGACGGCGGTAATGTATCCCCAGAGAGTATCTAAGTTAATATTAGTGGATTCTAGTGGATATCTTTTTAAGCCTGAATCGGTTCCGATTGCATTTAAATTGTCACAAAACCCAATCGCTAGCGTGTTGTTAAAAAATGTTTTACCTAAATCATTAGTGGCGCGAAGTGTAAAGAATGTTTACGGAAATCCCGATTTAGTGAGCGATGAATTAGTAGATCGATACTACGATTTATCTCTTCGAGCTGGAAACCGTGATGCGTTAAAAGAGCGCTTTAAGCAAATGTCCCCAGGGCTTTTAGTTGATAAAATTAAAACGATTAATGTACCTACGCTTATAATCTGGGGTGCTAAAGACCGTTTGATCCCTCCTAAGTTTGGAATGAAATTTAATCAGGATATAGCAAACAGTCAACTAATTGTCTTTGATGAGTTAGGTCATGTTCCGCATGAGGAAGATCCTAAATCAACAGTATCGGCGCTAAAGCGCTTCTTGGAGGAGCATAAGTCTTAAGTCGTGCTGTTTGAAACCTCAGTCATCCTTTAGGGGATTATAAGGGATGGACTTACCTCAGATATAAAGAGCGGTTCATCTCTTTTTGATATCCTGACAACGCTCAAAAAGTCGATCATATTATCCAATAGATAGGGTCGAATTTGTTTTAGCAAAACCTCTGTTTCTGCTAAAAGATTGATTACAGTCAAGTCTTTTTAAACTCATTATCCTAGACTAATGGACACAGATTTTTTAACTTCCAAGGTTATTAACATGTTCAATAATCCTCCTCCTCCTCATCATTATAAATCAATATTAGCTATAATGGTCTGCATTGCTTCTTTATCATCTTGCGCGAATAGACAAGGGCCCAACGAAAATAGCGGTATGATCATTGGCGGCATCATTGGCGGTGTCTTAGGGCATGAAGTTGGTAGTGGCAATGGCAGAACCATTGCAACGGTTTTGGGTACCATAGTCGGCACCACTATTGGTGGTAATATAGGTCGCACTATGGATGAGACCGATAAACTTAAACTTTCTCATTCACTTGAAACTGTTCGTACTGGCGTGTCAACAAGATGGCAAAACCCCGATTCAGGTAATTTTTATACAGTGCTCCCAACACGAACTTATCAGGAGGGAAAACAGCCCTGCAGGGAATATCAGCTTGATGCTACTATTGGCGGTAAAAATGAAGAAATCTACGGCATTGCGTGCCGAACTGAAGATGGTAGTTGGAAAGTGAAGAATTAGGGCGTTATTAAACCTAATAATCCCCATATGGAGTATATGGGTGGGGTTTTAATTTATAATGTGGTTGCAAGTAGGAAACTAAATCTACAAGCTCCGTAACCGTCATCACATCATTATAATTTCGCATTTTTGATAGACCTGATTCATCTAGTGCACTGAGCTTATATCTTCTCGCAACTTTGTGTGATGGATTAATTATGCTCGTTACTAAATCTGCATAGGTAATGACCTTCGTTGTCGTGCCTCCTAATGGCACCATTTTTTCTAATTCAGGTTTAATCGCACCGGCATCGATTTTTTCCAGAGAATGACAGGCCAGGCATTGATGCTTAATAAAAACCAGCTGACCATTTGCAACGTCGCCCTCAGGTAAACTAAATCCTCTTGGTGAGTCTGCTCCAGTGTCACAAGCTGCAAGTGAAACAACTCCAATTGCTATAAATAAACTAGAATAGTTATTCATTGGTTTTCCTTTTTCGTTATTAACGCAGATCACATTGCGAGCTGTTGGGTAATACGACGCCTTAAAATATAAAAAATCAGGGTAAAAAAGTATCAGGGCACACTTTTCCTACAAAACAATACTGAAGGTTGACGAGGGTTGTGTCTGCTATTTGTTGCAAAGATTCGTGTGTAAAAAAGCCGAGATGATAAGTTATTAAGACATTTGAAAAAGTTGCTAGTCGTCTATAAGTGGTATCAGAAATTCTCTCGCAATTCATATTATCATCGGATAACTCCGATTCCATTTCATACATGTCGATACCAAGATAGCCAATTTTTCTACTTTTGAGTCCGCTAATTGCAGCCTGAGTATTAATTAGGCTGCCGCGAGATGTATTAATAATCATGACATTATCTTTCATATTAGTTATTTCAGTATGACCAATCATATGCTCAGTTTGCATAGTCAGTGGACAATGCAAACTGATGATATCTGACCTTTTAATTAATTCGGGTAAATCAACATAGTCATGGCCCATACTTTTTATTGAGTCGCAAGGTGATGGATCATGACAAAGGATTTTACAGCCAAATCCTGACAGAATATTAATGAAAACACGCCCAATTTTGCCAGTACCAATTATGCCAATGGTTTTGCCGCGTAAATTAAAACCCAACAAGCCGTCTAATTCGACGTTATTGTGGAGCATTCGGTTATTTGCTTTCAGTAACTTGCGATTTAAACCCAAAATAAGGGCCAATGCATGCTCTGCGACCGATTCTGCGGAGTAACTTGGGACTCGAGATACACTAATGCCTAACTGTTCGGCTTTAACTAAATCTACATTATTGAAACCAGTACATCTCAACGCAATGTGAATAATTCCAAACTCATGCAGTTTGTCCAGAACCTTTGAATTGATATCGTCGTTTACAAAAATACAAATTGCATCAAAGGGTTTTGCAAGCGCTACGGTTTCAGTATTCAGAGAGCTTTCGATAAAAACTAAATCGAATCCATATTGGCTGCTTCTCGATTCGAATACAGCACGGTCGTATGGCTTGCAACTGAAAAAACCGACTTTCATATTACTATCCTTATAAGATGCATATTTTCTTTCTTTGAAAAGAACCTAAGTAAGTTATGACCCAGTCTGCGCTTAATTGGCAAAAATACATTGATACACGTCAAGGTAGTTGATACTTGGTTTTAAGCGCTTGTGCAGAATATAACTAAGTTCTCCAAGGTGACAAATAGGCTTCCTATAATATGAATCGCGTTTATTTAATATCGACTCTTTAACCAGCTAATATTAAATCAGCTATTTTTTCTGCAATGGCAATAGTTGGTGCATTAGTGTTACCACTGGTCAATGTAGGCATGACCGATGCATCAATAACTCTGAGTGCTGCGATGCCATGCACCTTTAACTCAGCGTCTACTACAGCAAGTTCGTCATGACCCATTTTACAGGTACCAACAGGGTGATAAACCAGACCAAGGCGTTCTTTCACTTTAGCAAAAATACTGTCGTCCGACTCATTTTCAAAACCAGGATGCATCTCATCTATCCGATAGTCATCAAATGCTGGGGCCGCCATAATTTTTCTTAATTGGCGCATCCCATCAATAATAACTTGACGGTCTTTACCTTGTTTGTCGGACAGAAAATTAAAATCGATAATAGGGTCATCTAAGTAATTATTAGATTTTAGCTGAATGCTACCACGACTTTCGGGGCGCAATACGCATACATGACAAGAGTAACCGTGGCCGCTCATAAGCTTTATGTCGCGCCCATTGTCGTCATATAACAAGGGCACCATATGCAATTGGATATCGGGCCGGGTAAGTTCATTAGAAGACTTTAAAAAGGCACCTGCTTCCAACATACTATTGGCTAATTTACCTTTCTTTTTGAAGATATATTCGAGTGTATCAGGCAGCATCTTCAACATACTAAGTGGTGAAGTAGTAAAGCCATCGCGCTTCTTACTGCGCACCAAAATACAGGCATCAACATGTTCTTGAAGATTTTTACCTACTCCGGGCAGGTGCTTTACCACAGGAATATTGTGCTTTGTCAATTCTGTTTCATCGCCAATACCTGAAAGCATCAGAATTTGAGGAGACTGAATGGAGCCTGCACTCAGAATAACTTCTTTATTAGCCATTATGGTGTGCGTGTTACCACCTATGTTAACTTCAACACCGATGGCTTTATTATCTTTGATTAAAATGCGTTTGACTTGAGCGCCCGTTTTCACCTCTAAATTAGGTCGCGATATAGCAGGGACCAGATACCCCCTCGCTGCGCTGCAACGCTGGCCGTCCTTTATAGTGCACTGATAGTAGCCGACACCTTCTTGGTCAGGACCATTGAAATCGTCAGTGTATTTAAATCCTGCTTGCTTACTGGCTTCAATAAAGCGTTTACTAATTTCATAATTGACCGGGCGAGTAGAGACATTTAATGGCCCACCTTGACCATGCAACTCATCGGTTAAATCTTCATTGTGCTCTGACTTTTTAAAGTAAGGTAATATGTCATTAAATGACCAACCGTCATTACCTAATGCGGCCCAATGATTATAATCTTCTGCTTGCCCGCGAACATATAGCATGGCATTAGTTGCTGAACTACCGCCAAGTCCTCTGCCTCGGGGAATAAACATCGGTTCACCTTTTCTTATGTCGGGCTTGACCTGGGCATTGAAACTCCAGTTGTATTTCTTGAGAAACATAAACGCGGCAAAAGCGCCTGGTGTGTTGACTAAAAAACTGTTGTTATCAGAACCTGCTTCCAATACGCAAACGCTGTGTTGGCCGCTGTGAGTGAGTCTATTTGCTAATACGCAGCCAGCAGAACCGGCACCAATTATTATGTAGTCAAAATTCATGAGTTATCTCCAATGCTAATCAATTATTACCATCAACTATCGCTAACTTAACATCGTTAATTTACGATCTGTAATTAATGGCTGTTAATCCAGGATGGTTAGTGGTTTTGTATTAAATCAAATCGGTTATTTACGTAATTCACGGCGCAAAATTTTTCCTACCGTAGATTTTGGTAGCTCTTGCAAAACCACCACTTTTTTAGGCACTTTGTATCCAGTTAAGTAATCTCGGCAATAAGTAATTAATTCGGCCTCTGTAATGTCATTTTGTAGTGTGATGTAGGCACACACTTTCTCACCTGAATGCTCACAAGGTTCACCAATAACCGCAGCTTCAAGCACGTTAGGGTGCTGAGTGATAATTTGTTCTACTTCATTAGGATAGACATTAAAGCCCGACACAATAATCATATCTTTAAGTCGGTCAACAATCTTGATATGACCCGTTGGTAAAGCCAGACCGATATCACCGGTTCTGAAAAAGCCGTCTGCCGTCATGCTTTTAGCGGTTTCGTCTAGCCGTTGCCAATACCCTTGCATGATTTGTGGGCCGCTAGCGACTAATTCGCCTTCTTCACCTTGGGCAACATCATTGCCCTGAGCGTTAATAAATTTAATAATAGTATCTGGTAACGGCAAGCCCACCGTGCCCATGACTTCTTTGCCTGGTTCGTTCATACACAAAACGGGAGAGGTTTCTGATAAACCATAACCTTCTGCAATAGAGCAACCCGTCACTTTCATCCACAGTTCAGCTGCTGAGGATGTGAGTGCTGTGCCGCCTGAAATAGTTACCTTCAATCCAGAAAAATCTAATTTATGAAACTCGGGTTGGCTGCATAAACCAATGAATAGCGTATTTAGACCTGCAAACCCAGTAAATCTAAACGGTTTGATAGCGTCTATAAATCCACTGAGGTCACGTGGGTTGGGGATCAATACATTCATGTTGCCACTGCATGCAAGCATGACCATATTCACCGTAAAGGCATATATATGATAAAGCGGCAGCGGGCATATAAAAATTTCGTTACCAACTTCAGGATCGAAACCAAGTCGTGGAGACGTTTGCTCAGCGTTGCTAATAATATTGGCATTCGTTAACATCGCCCCTTTTGATACGCCGGTTGTACCGCCGGTGTATTGCAACACACAAACATTGTCTAATGACTGGTTTGTGCGAGGTGCCAGCGGTGTGTTACTGCTCGCGTTTAGAATATCGAGTAGTTGATGAGTACCCTCTGGCGTTTGTGTTTTTTGAGCGGGTGATAACAGGTCTGTCGCTTGCGTCAGAATAACTTGTTGAATGTCCGTTTGGGATAGAATTTCAGCTAATTTAGGATACAAATCGGCCAATATGATAATCGCTTTTGCACCTGAGTCTTTAAATTGGTGCTGCATTTCACGGGTAGTGTAAAGCGGATTAGTATTGACCAATACCAAACCAGCTCGCAATGCACCGTAGGCTGCGATAGGATACTGGATAAGGTTGGGCAATTGCACAACAATTTTATCGCCTGGTTGCAATCCTGCGTGCTGTTGCAGCCAAACCGCTAACGCATAGGACTTCTGATCAATTTCAGCAAAGCTTAGGGTTTGTCCTAAACAATGAAAAGCCGGTTTGTCTGAATACTTTGTAAGCCTTTGTTCGATTAAATCGGCCAAGCTGTTTATTGCTATCATTTTTTTTCCTTGTACGTTTTTATCGAATAAAGAATTTATATACTAAATTATGTACTGCCTTGCCATAGGGAGGAAACAGCAGTGAGGAAAATGAGATTTTACCTCGCGTTAATATCGACTTGGCGTGTGAAAACCGGATGAAACCCTCTTCGCCATGGTAATTGCCCATGCCTGACGCGCCTACGCCACCAAATGGCAAGTCATCATTAGCGACATGGAACGCGGCATCATTAATGCAAACACCGCCGGCAATCGTTTCTTGTAAAATTTTACGTTGAATATTTTTATCGAAACTATAGATATACAAAGACAGTGGGCGCGGGCGAGCATTGATATAGCCAATAGCTTCATTGATGTCTTTGTATTCTTTAATGGGCAGTAGTGGACCAAATATTTCCTCTTGCATAATTTGCATGTCATCGGTCACGTTGGTAACAAGAGTTAAGGGTACTTTTCGCTTTGTGGCATCTGTTTCCTCAACAGCTAAAGGAATAACAGTCGCCCCTTTTTGCACTGCATCGTCCAACAAATGTTGAATTCGGTCGTACTGGCGCTGGTTGATAATACTGGTGTAATCGCTATTTTCTTGTACACAAGGAAACATTGATTTGAAGCGCGATTGCAACTCGTCAACTAATTGGTCAACCTTGCCTTGCGGGCAAAAAATATAGTCTGGCGCAACACAAGTTTGGCCACAGTTGAGTGTTTTACCAAAAATAAAACGCTCGACCGCTGTCGATAATTTCATATCTTCGGCAATAATGGCGGGTGATTTGCCGCCTAACTCTAAGGTGACAGGCACCAGATTTTGAGCTGCTGCTTGCATTACAAGCTTACCGACCTGTGTAGAACCAGTAAAGAACAAGTGATTAAATTGCATCGCGGAAAAAGCAGCCGCAACGTTAGCTTCACCGCCAATAACAGCAATTTCGTCAACAGCAAACTTGCTAGCAAGCAAGCTAGCCAGCAATTCATTAGTGTTTGGTGTATACTCAGACATTTTAAGCATGGCACGATTACCAGCCGCTAGCGCCGTAGTTAGCGGTCCCATAGATAAAAACAATGGATAATTCCACGGTACAATAATGCCGATAACGCCCAATGGTTGACACATTACTTGTCCAGATGCGGGTTGAAAAAGTATGCCGATGTGTTTGCGTTTTGGCTTCATCCACTTTTTCAGTTGTTTGATGCTGTAATTGATGCCTGAAACAGTGGTCAGTATATCTCCGATTAGCGAATCATCAGCGCTACGCTGACCAAAATCCAAACGCAAAGCCTCTATTAGTGCGTTCTGGTTATCGAGAACGAGACTTTTTAACTTTTTTAGCTTGTCTATCCGCGTTGCATAATCAGCAAAGGGCTGTGCGTTAAATGCCAACTTTTGGTTTTCAAGAATAGGTGTTAACGCTTCGATTTGATTAATCAAATTAGACATGATCAAGCTCCTTTGTTGGATTTTTTAGTTCAATTTCTGATGCTGGCTTATGGTTAGCTCCAATTCGGAGTAACCATGCAATAGCTGGAATTAAGGTTAGTGCTCCGACCATGTTTAATATGAACATGAAGGTGAGCAAGAGTCCCATGTCGGCTTGGAATTTGATCGGTGAAAACACCCAAGTGGCAACACCAATAGCTAATGTTAAGCCGGTAAATGCAACTGCTTTACCAGTTTGATTTAGTGCAAACAAATAGCTTTCATATAATGATTTTTTCTGCGCTAACGCTTCATTTATTTTACTAAAAATATAAATACCATAATCAACACCGATACCCACGCCCAGCGCAATAACAGGCAGCGTCGCCACTTTTACACCGATGCCTAAAAATGCCATCAGGGCCTGACTCAGCAATGAGGTTAACATTAACGGTAAAATAATCGCGATCACGGTGCGTACCGAACGGAAGGTAATTAAACAAAGCGCAATAACGACGGAATATACCCAAATTAGCATTTCGATTTGGGCGTCTTCGATGACCATATTAGTTACCGCTTCGATACCCGCGTTACCCGCTGCTAGCAAAAATTCAACATTGCCAGAATCATGCTTCTCTTTGAACTGCTGCACAGTGGCAACAACATCGTCCAGTGTATCGGCTTTGTGGTCATCCAAAAACACTAGGATGGGCACCATTGAACAGTCTTGATTTATTAAACCTGGAGGAGTTCTTGTGAGAGAAGCATTGGTCATAAACTGATTTCTGTTTAAGCCATACCATTTCAATGAGCCTTCGTTCATGCCAAACATGCCAAACTTGGAGACATTGGCAACAGATTTAACATCTTGTACGCCGTTAACATTTTTCAATTCCCACTGTAATTTATCTATCCAAGTGAGATTGTCATAGGTGATGCAAGTATCGGGTGGCGTTTTTGCCATGACCACAAATACGTCGGTACTGGTACTGTAGTTCGCCACTACATACGCGTTGTCCATGTTGTAACGGGAATCGGCGCGCAGTTCGGGCGCTCCAGCGTCTAGATCACCGATTTTAAGGAATTGCGAATAATAGAGACCTAACATGCTAAGCAACACAGCAATAACTAATGCGTATTTGGCTTTTTGTGGACGCGCAAAGCCAGCGATTGAAGCCGCTAATTTGTTTGGTGGTGACGCTTCAGCTGAATTTGCGCTGTTGCTATGTCGGGCTCTTCCACCAGTAGACACACCAATGAAGCTAATCACGATGGGCAATGCAACTAGGTTGGTAATAATGATAACCGCTACACCGATACTAGCAGCGATAGCTAGCTCACGGATGACCCCTATATCAATCACCATCAATGTAGTAAAACCAATGGCGTCACTTACTAATGCAGTAATTCCTGCTAGGTAAAGAGAACGAAACGCTACCTTAGACGCGTTAAATTTATCGGAACCGGTCTTCACATTTTGGATAATCGCGGTAATAATTTGTACCCCATGGCTGACGCCAATTGCAAAGACTAAAAAGGGTACCAGCATGCTATAAGGATTAACCCCAAAACCTAACAAATTCAATATGCCGAGTTGGCTGATTACTGCCAATATAGAGAACACGAGTACAACGATCGTACTGCGTAAACAACGAGAATATAAAAGCAACAATATGAAGGTGATCACCACGGCTAAGGCAAAGAAAATAACAACTTGGACCGCGCCTTCTATTAAGTCTCCAACGACTTTTGCAAAACCAACTATTCGGATATTTATTGTATCGCTGGCATATTTATCGCGAATGTCTCGTTCAAGCTGTTCAGACAACTCACGGTAATCCAGAGGTAAGCCTGTTTCAGGGTTTTTCTCTTGCAGTGGTGCTAATATTATTGCAGATTTGAAATCATTACCGACGAGCACACCGACTTGGCCTGATTTAAACACATTGGTTTTGAGTTGCTCAAGCATGCTATCTGAACCGTCATAACCATCAGGTACAACTGCTCCACCCACAAAGCCTTCCTCGGTAACTTCTTGCCAACGTACGGTTGGTGTCCACAGACTTTTTAATGCATTGCGGTTTACCCCTGGTATGAAGAAAACATCGTCGGTGACTTGTCTCAACGTTTGTTGAAACTCTTGAGTAAATATGTCGCCATCTTCAGTTTCAACGATGACTCGAATGACATTACCTAAGTCGGCTAATTCACTTTGATAAGTTTTATAATTGTTAATAAATTCGTGATTGCCCGGAACCATTTTACTGAAACTAGCTTCGGGCTTTACTTGAATTGCTTGGGTCGCTAAAAAAGCAAAAACGACGGTTAAAATAAGTAGTATTAGTTTGCGATTTGAAAACATGAATTTTTCAATAAATCGCTCGGTAGATAAGTGTGTTGCTGACATATTGATTCCTTAGTTACCGATGGTCCATCGTTTGATACCCAGTTGGCCAGCCAACACGAGTTGTGTGTCGCTTTCCAAAATAACAGAAGCAAAGGTGCTTCCAGACGGATGTTTATAAATGCTCTGTTTTTCTGGTTCTGTTAAAGGGAATGTTAGGATAAGTCCACCGTGACCAACTAGATAAACAGTGCCTTTGTTATCAATAGTTCCGCCTAGGAAGGAAATAGAAAGTTTTTTCGCAAGTAAAACCCAATTCTCGCCACTATCATCTGAAACAGCGATATGGCCCTGCAATCCATAAGCAACTAAGTGCTTGGAGTTAGGTGATGTTTCTATACCAAAAAAACTACCGTGATAAGGTAACTTCATTCGTTGCCAGCTTTCACCATTATCGGTTGACCGCGCGGCTACTGAATTTTCACCTACAATAAACAGGTTACCGTTGGTATCTTTGGAAATGGCATTGAGATGAAATTTATCGACGTTGTCTAGCTTGTTGCTGATAAATTCCCAGGATACCCCATTGTCTTTGCTTTGCAGAAGCGTGCCATAAGCACCGCTCGCAAAAACACTGCCATTATTTGCAGTTATGACCGAGAGTAAGGGTTTATTTGGGCCTGCTTTTTGTTCTTTTTGTGCATCTTCAAGTGCAAACTGTAAGTCTTCTAAATAATATTCTTCGTCATACACACTGGCCTCAGAGGGCAGATTTTCTATACGCAACTTTTGAGCTTTAATTTGCTTTTTTAATGACCTTACTAATAAATTCGTTAAGCTGTAACCATCAAATACTTTTACCCATTCTTGGCTGTCTTGTTTGAATACTAAGATAACTGCATCGTGACCCACGGCGACTAAATCGCCATTGCCAAGCTTTGTTACATCGGTAATAGAGACGCTAACGGGTACCGAAAATTGTGTCCATTGTTGCTCGTTTTTCCAATTAATAATATGACCACGTTCGCCTACAGCGATGAAACCGTCGTCATGTTTGATCATGTTAAGTAAAACGCTTTTGCTTGCTAAACGGCTCTCAAGAGCAGGTTCATTTAACAATTCCAATTTATTTTGCGCATAGCCAGCCGAGCTGTATACTGAGCTGAGTGCAAAGGCAAGACAACCGATGATGATTTTTTTCAATGACTATTCCAAAACAAATTTAAAATTTTGAGTAACACTAATTTAACAAAATTAACAAATATGTCTTGTTTATTCATGCCAAATGCTTATCTCAGCATTCAGTATTTATAGACTTTAGTTCGAGAAAAATCATTCAGTACTTCTATATTCGGTAGGGGTTTTATTCGTCCAGCGTTTAAATGCTCTATTGAAGTTACTCACGCTAGAAAATCCGACCAAGTAACCCGTTTCACTGAATGAAATATGCTGTTGGCAAATATAGTCTAATGCGAGCTTTTTCCTAGTTGTGTCAAGAAGATCTTTGTAGGTTGTCCCTTTCTCAACTAGTTTACGTTGTAGGTTGCGCAAACTCATACCAAGCTGTTTTGCAATATCATTTTGAGACGGCGCGCCCATCGGTAACTCTTTGTATATTATGGTTTTAACTAAATAGATTAAATCGCCTTTATCAATTCTATTGAGTAATTCGTCTAATACCTTCTCATGTATTTGAGTAATAATAGTGTTGCCAACTAATAACTTGGTGTCAGCTACTTCACGACTGAAAGTAAGCGAATCGCATTCACAACCATATTTAACATCACAGTTAAAAAATGCTTCCAAGTACTTATCATTAATAGGCGGTTCTGCTGCTGTCAATTTAATTACTTCCGGAGATATTTTACTTCCGACAAGTTCCCTAGAGAATGTGACTATGGTAGCTAAAAAAGTTTCGACTAAACAACTGTCGAGAACGGGGCGTTTAGAATCAGGATAGGTATCAATATGCATTTCAAATAGCAGGTCGTTATTTTCTTCTGTCATTTGTATTGTACACGTGTTGGAAACAACCCGTTTGTATCTTCCTAAGCGCTCTAATGCATCATGCAAAGACGAGGAAGACATCATGGCGTAACCTAATGCGTGAAACATTGATGGATGAAAATGCTTTGCTACTTCTACTGAAAAGTCACGACGGCCTAACTTCTGATTACAATGCCGCATTAACGTCGCTAGTTTGTCTGCAGCAAGTCGAGACTCTAAGTTATTCAGATCGGTCAATACTATTTGGCATTCAGCACATTCAGCTTCAAAATCTAAGCCATGACTTTCCATTGCTCTGGAAAAAGGGATTAACCAGCCGCTTAGCGTTGAATAGTAATCTGGCAAACTAAAAGCCTCATAAATTAGGTTAGGTAAATAGGATACCGAGCCGTATTATAGGCGATTTGCATGAAATGACAATCAATTGGCACATTTAGCTTAACGTTTTTTGATAGATTAATTATATGTTAATGTTGTTAACAACCTGTAAATATCCCGAATAGGAAGGTATATGAACAAAAACTTAAATAAAACCATCGTTGCATCACTTGTATGCGGAGCACTTTACGCAGGCACAGCGACTGGAGCTGATTTCTACTTTGGCGAAAATCAAGACTTACATCTGCAAGTTACTTCTCAACTGTCTATGGGCGCCAGCTGGCGTTTAAAAGATGCAGATAATAGATTCATCGGTGCGCTTAATGGCGGCACAGGTGGAACGACCACGACCGACGATGGCAATTTAAACTTTGGTAAAAACGAGACATTTTCAAAAATTATCAAAGGCGTGCATGACATTCAGTTATCAAAAGATAACTGGGGTATCTTTGCACGTGTTAAATATTGGTATGACAAAGAATTAAAAGATGAGTCTCGCGCTCACGGTCATTCACCGAACAATTATGTTCCTGGTGCAGCATTAAACGACGATGATTTTGCAGACTTTGCAAAGTTTTCAGGCATCGAATTAATGGATGCCTATTTTTATACTAGCTTCGATGTTGCCCAGGCGCCTGTTGAATTCAGATTAGGACGTCAGGTGATTAGCTGGGGCGAAAGTACGTTTATCCAAGGTGGTCTAAACTCAACTAACCCATTTGATGTTAATGCGCTTCGTCGCCCCGGTGCTGAATTAAAAGAAGGTTTGCTTCCTGTAGGCATGGCTTACATTAATGCTGGCGTATCTGAAAATTTTAATATTGAAGCTTTTTACCAGTACGAGTGGGAAAAAACTCAAATTGACGGTTGCGGTACTTATTTTTCAGGCGCGGATTTTGCGGCGGATGGATGTAATGCGGTAACAATTGCGGTCCCTGATCAGCAGGCGATAGCGGGTGGATTTTTTGCCCAACGTCAAGAAGACGGAGAACCTGATGACGGCGGTCAATACGGTTTTGCTTTGCGTTATTATGCGGCAGAGTTAAATGACACCGAGTTTGGCCTGTACTTCATGAACATCCATTCTCGACTACCTTTGATTAATGCCGTGCGTACTTCTACATTGGCGATTCCGGGTGTTACTAGTGTATTTGTTCCAGCCGCGCTTGATCCTACTGGTGGCGTTTTGTCTGCATTGAATCCACAGTATAGAATTGTCTTCCCTGAAGATCTGCAATACTTTGGCGCTAGTTTTGCCACGAACATTGGCGGTACGGCAGTGTCGGGTGAGGTTTCATATAAGCCTGATACACCGGTTCAAATTAATGGACCTGAATTACTTAATGGTGTGCTTTCAGAGCAACCGTTCTTCCGTTATACACCACGCGTTACCGCTGTAGGATTTGGCCAAGAAGCACAAGGTTATGACGAGCTTGACGTTACTCAAGTACAGGTCACCGCTTTGCATTTCTTTGAACGTGTTTTAGGCGCATCACGCTTAACCGTAATCGGAGAAGCAGGCATTATCTTTACAGATGGGGCTGAAGACTCAGACCAGTTGTACGGACGTAATTCAGTATTTGGCTTGGGCGATTTTGATGTTGGCGGTGGTGTCAACTGTACTAATCTTGAAGCTGCTGGCGCGATCGGTGGTGATTGTGAGTCAGATGGTTATGTGACTGATTCAGCTTACGGATACCGCGTAAGAGGTGTTCTTGATTATCCTAACGTGATTGCCGGTATTGGCTTAAAACCGACGATTGATTGGCAGCATGATGTTAAGGGATATTCTCCTGATCCAGGTCAACAGTTTCACGAAGGGAAAAAATCCTTTGGTTTATCGTTAGAAGCGCTTTATCAACAGAAATACAGCATGACTATTGGCTATCGTGCCTTCACCGGCGGCAGCCATAATATATTAGAAGATAAAGACTTTGCGTCTGTAAACTTCGCTGTTTCATATTAATTTAAGGAGTAATCAAATGAAAAATCAATTACTTATTGCAGGGGTTCTTTCTCTGTCATTCATATCTTCTTGCGTAATTGCGAAAGTGACTCCTGAAGAAGCACAGAAACTAGGTACTTCACTCACGCCAATGGGCGCTGAAATGGCGGGTAATGCTGCTGGAACTATACCTGCTTGGACCGGTGGTTTGAATAGCAAAAGTGGAATGAAAAGTGCAGATCCGGGTCGTCCAGATGACCCATTTGCAGGCGCCCAACCTATTTTTGTGATAGACGGTAGTAATGTTGAACAATACAAGGATAATTTGAGCCCAGGTCAGTTGGCTATGTTCAAGAAGTATCCAACTTACAAAATGCCGGTGTATGAGACAAAAAGAACGTCTGCTTATCCGAGTGAGATGTATGACATTATCAAGAAAAATGCCTTGAATGCTGAATTAATCCAAGGCGGAAACGGCTTAAGTAACTTTGATACTACTATTCCATTTCCAATTCCTGCTTCTGCCAATGAAGTTATTTGGAACCACATCACACGTTATCGTGGCGGCTCAGCAGAACGCATGCTGACGGCTATCCCAGTGCAAAGCGATGGTTCTTTTGTAGAAGTTAAACTTAATGATCAACTAGTCTGGCCTGAGTTTTTAAGTACCGGACGAGAAGCTGAAGATGACAACGTATTGTTTTATTATCTACAGGTAATTACGGCTCCTTCAAGACTGACCGGTACGGCCTTGTTAGTGCATGACACCATTGATCAAGTTAAAGAAGCGCGCAGAGCATGGGTATATAACTCAGGTCAACGTCGTGTTCGTCGTGCACCAAATGTTGCATACGATGGACCCGCAGCAGGAACCGATGGGTTGAGAACGACAGACAACTATGACATGTATAACGGCGCACCTGATCGTTACACGTGGAAGTTGATAGGTAAAAAAGAAGTATATATGCCTTACAACTCATACAAGCTGATGGACACTACTGCTAAGTACGACGATATTGTGGATGAAGGACATTTAAATCCTGATTTTTTGAGATATGAATTACATCGTTCTTGGGTACTTGAAGCGACAGTGAAAGATGATGCTCGCCACATCTACGCAAAACGTGTTTTCTATATAGATGAAGATACTTGGCAGGCATCAATCATTGATCATTACGATGGCCGTGGTGATTTATGGCGTGTATCTGAAGCTCATAACATCATGTTTTATGATGTAGACACGCCTTGGATGGTAGCTGAAACTCTATATGACCTTAACTCAGGAAGATACCTAGTTACCGGTCTATCGAACGAAGAACCTCGTTTTATGACTTGGGGAAAGAAAGTTGATCGTCGTGACTTCTCTTCTTCGGCTTTGCGTCGATTAGGCCGCTAGGTTGTTAATGTTATAAGTATAAATGGCCCCTATTTTGGGGCCATATTTTTTTAAGGCAAAAAAAATATGCATTTAGTTAAGTTCTCTCTCGTTATAAGCGCCTTTTTTTCATTCCAAATAAGCGCAAGTGACGTGAACCCTAAAGCTGTATCTGAAGCTACTTTGGCACACCAGGCAACAGTCAAAAATACGCTCCCATTTTCTGATGTAAAAGATTTTGAATTGGCTGAGAAAGGGCTGATAAAGCGCCCTGAAAAAGTAGAAATTCTTGATGTAAATGGTGCAGTTGTTTGGGAACTTGGCAACTACAAATTCCTTCTTGATGAAAAATACCACGATAGTATAAATCCATCTTTAGAGCGCCAAGCAAGACTCAATATGCTGTATGGCCTTTTTAAAGTCAGCGATCGCATATACCAAGTTAGAGGTTATGACTTGGCAAATATGACGTTAATTAAGGGCGATACCGGCTGGATAATTTTTGATACATTACTGACCCCGGCAACTGCAAAAGCTGCTTTTGCATTAGTTACCCAAGAGCTTGGCGAATTTCCTATTAAGGCTGTTGTTTATAGTCATGCGCATGCCGACCACTTTGGCGGTGTACGAGGCATTGTGTCGCAGGCTCAAGTAGACAGTCGTGAGGTTCAAATATTAGCTCCGCGAGACTTTATGGAACACGCTATAAAAGAAAACGTGTTGGCTGGAAACGCAATGACGCGCCGAGCCAGTTACCAATATGGCAATGTGTTACCTAAATCTGAATTTGGCTTAGTTGATGCAGCAATAGGCAAAGGTCTTTCTAACGGTTCAATTGGACTAATTGCACCTACCCTTATTGTTGAGGAAGACGAAAAAACTATTACTATCGATGGCATAGAAATGGTGTTTCAAAATACACCTGATACTGAATCACCATCAGAAATGAATACTTATTTTCCGCAGTTTAAGGCACTTTGGACTGCAGAAAATGTGATTGGTACCATGCATAATGTGTATACATTGCGCGGCGCTGCCGTGAGAGACGCTCAAGGTTGGAGCAAGTATATCAATCAATTAATTCATACTTACGCAAAAGATACCGAGGTGATGTTTGCCTCTCACAGTTGGCCTCGATGGGGCAATGAGTATTTAATTAACGTATTAGAAAAACAACGTGATCTATACGGTTACTTGCATGATAAAACGCTTAATTTAGCTAATAAAGGCGTCACTATAAACGAAATTCATAACGAATTAGATGTGCCAGAGGTATTAGCTCACGAGTGGTATAATCGCGGTTATCATGGGTCATATTCACACAATGTTAGAGGTGTGTTGAATCGTTATTTAGGCTTCTTTGATATGAATCCAGCAAACCTCAATAAGTTAAGCCCCGCTGAATCAGCACCCAAGTATGTGGCTGCTATGGGCGGTGCGGACAACATAATGGTAGTTGCACAAAAAGCACATGATAACGGCGAGTATCGGTGGGCAGCTGAGCTTTTGAATAACTTAATATTTGCACAACCTGAGAATGTCCCTGCGAGATTATTACAGGCTAATATTTTTGAGCAAATGGGCTACCAAGCAGAAAGCGCAGGTTGGCGGAATACTTACTTGGCCGGTGCATTTGAATTAAGAAATGGGCTTCCCAAGAAAATAAACGCAGCAAAGGTTGGACCAGATCTTATTGTTGCTATGAGTTCCGAGTTAATATTCGACTTTTTAGGCGTTAGACTTAATAGTGAATTGGCTATTGAAAAAACAATCACTATCAATATTGTGTTCCCGGACAAAGATGAAAAGTTCTTATTAGAATTAAAGAATGCCCATCTTAATAATATTCAAGGTATACAGTCAGGCAGCGCTGACGTCACCATTGTGATGAATAGAAGCGACCTAAATTTAATGCTAATGAAGGTGAAAAGTTTTCCTGAATTACTCGACAGCGGAGCTATAAAATTTGATGGTGATATCAACGCATTTGTATCTATATTACAAATGCTAGAAGAGTTTCCTTTCTGGTTTAATATTGTTACGCCATAGTCTAGTTTTTTAGCGTTATGGCAGTGCCCAGTGGCTCATAATTTTACGCAGGCGACAAAGCCAAACAGCATTTAAATGGAGCATCAAACCACCATTTGAGCAAATTTAGAAGGTCTGTTTTAGTAGATTCAACATATCATCTACCGATAATTTAGTAACGGCTTCGTTTCCTGACAGTAGCTTGTCAGCTAAGTCGCGTTTATGCTTGTGCAGGGCTACAATTTTTTCTTCAATTGTATTTTGGGCTATTAATCTATAAATGGTAACGGGTCGTTTTTGTCCAATGCGATGGGCACGATCAGATGCTTGTTCTTCTACCGCCGGGTTCCACCAAGGGTCCATGTGTATAACATAGTCTGCAGCGGTAAGGTTTAGACCTGATCCGCCTGCTTTTAGACTGATCAAAAATATATCTCCCTCACCACTTTGAAAAGCGTTAACGCGTTTTTGACGTTCTTTTTGCGGGGTTGAACCATCTAAATATTGGTAGCTAAATCCTTTGGCTTCAATATGTTGTTTTATCAATTTTAGGTGGCCAACGAACTGACTAAAAATGAGAGCTTTGTGATTATTAAGCCTAAGCTCATCGAGTAATTCACTGAGCGCAGCTAGTTTGGCGCTGGGTATATCGGTTTCGGCCATCACTAATTTAGGATGACAGCATGCTTGACGCAGTTTGACCAATTCGGCGAGCATTCTAATACGCTGCTCTCCTGCGTTAGCTTGCTGCCCACTTTGGCTGATATTGTCGATAGCATTAAGGCGCAGAGCCTCATAAAAGTGACGTTCTTTGGGACTCATTTCTACTTGAATATTAATGTCGGTGCGCGGCGGCAATTCGGTTAATACTTGGTTTTTCATACGCCGTAAAATAAACGGTTGAATCAATGCTTTTAGCCCTTGGCTAGCCTTGCGCGCGGCGAGTTTGTCTTCTTTGGCGTTTTCAATAGGGCTTGAGAATCGCTCGCCAAATCGTTTTAGATTGCCAAGTAAACCAGGGTTAATAAAACGAAATAAGCTCCATAGCTCGGTGAGGTCATTTTCAATGGGGGTGCCGGTGGTGATCATTTTAAAGTCGCCTTTTAATGCGATCGCGGCTTTAGTGCGTTTGGTTAATGGGTTTTTCAGCGCTTGGGCTTCGTCGGCAACGATGGTGTGCCATTGTACTGTTTTGAGTATGTCACTCTCGCGTTGCAATAGTCCGTAACTGATGATCACGCAGTCGAATGGGTTTAAATCGTTTAACAAACTGCTCCGTTGGTCTGTATTAGTTGAGTCGGCAAATAATTTTATATTCAGTGTAGGGGTAAATTTGAGGGCTTCTTGGTGCCAGTTAAAGCAAACTGATGTTGGTGCAATAACTAGACTTGGCCCTTGGCTAGCTCGAGATAACAAAACAGCCAGCGCCTGTAAGGTTTTACCCAAGCCCATGTCGTCAGCTAAACAAGCACCGGCGCCCCAATGCGCTAAACGCGATGCCCAGTCAAAACCCACTAGTTGGTAGTCGCGCAATTGGGCTTGAAAGGTTGACGGAATTTGCGGTTCAATGGTGTTTGCTTGATGCATTTTTTGTGTTTGCTGGTCCCATGCATGAATCGTTTTCATGCGCATGCCAGCGGTGGCCTCTTCTATTTGCAAGCTAGCGAGTGGATGAAATTTACCGTCGTCGGTAAGTTGATTAATTTGATCGAGTTTATGGCGTAAATCATCAGATAAAGCAAGTATTTGGTCAGCGCCAAGCTTAATAAAGCGACCATTGCTGCTTTTAACTAGTTCGAGTAATTTACGCAGCTCGATTACTTGTTCGTTGTTTACTTGCAAGTCGCCTGTAATATCAAACCATTCACTTTTTTTATTGACCGAGAGTTGCAGATGCTCGCTTTCTAGCTTTTTAGTTAAGCTCACCTTTTTACCTTTCGGCCAACGTAGTACTAAGTTGAAGCTTGCGTTTGTAATAGCAAACTCCAGCTGTTCTAGTGCGCCTAAAGCTATTTGTAAATCGTCTAGTAGTAAAACGTTGTCTGGCATATCTAAAAAAGCAGGGCAAGTCTGGTCGAGTTGATCTAATAACATTTCTTCGCGCAGCAAGTCGCGCTGGGTAGCTATACGCTTGCCCTTTATATCAGTTGTTAAGCTTGCATTACCAGTCCCTGGTTTAAACCCAGGTCCATTCTCGCCAAATGGCATCACCACACAAGTAAATGCTAGCCCCTCTCGAGTTGGCTGAATATTAACTACCAAATTAGGGTCGCACTCATGCGTTTCTAAGCCGGTATCAAGTTCTGAAATATCCGACTGTATATTCAAAAAGGGTGCGACAGCAGATATGCCATCGAGTGCTTTTTGTTTTGCACTTATGGGAATTAACAAACCACCTTCACCAATTATTTTGGCAACTTTAATATGCTCAGGCGAAAACACGGTGAGTTGGTAGTGGTCATCTGCGATGGGCTTAAGGCGATAAGCAGAGTGCGCTTTGTCATCATCGTGCTGATCATCAATATCTCCGGATAAATCGGCAATACTTAAACACAGTTGGTCGCCTTGCTGGCTAACCAGCAGTTCGGGTTCACGTTTGGTAAGCTCAATAGGCAGTGTTAAGTCGTTCTGCTTGTATAAATTGTGTATGCCTACGGCTGCGTTCAAAGCAGATAAGCCTTGCAATGAGTATTCAAGTTTTGAGTAGTATCCCCAACTTTGATGAGCGGCAATGACACTGCAAATTTTCTTATCACTATCACTCAAGTAATCAAATAGATGAGTTTCTTCTTTCAGGCGTTTTAACGATATTGCGCGTCCTTTGCTCCAGCCAGCTTTATTCAATTTTTGCTCGCGGGCCATCAAGCTATCATCGTAATCTTGCACCAGTTCCCAGATTAAGCGAACAGGCTTAACCAATGCTTCAGGGCCAGGGGCCTGCGTGCTCTCAATATTTGGATTAAGCGCAATTAATTTATCGAGGGCTAAATCCCACGATGATTTGGTTTCTATCAAAGCGGTAACATCAACTAGTTTTGATTCAATCAATGGTTTTTTATGATTAAAACTCGCTGCCATTTGTTGGCATATTTGGGCAAACAAAAAGTAACCAAGTTGTTCAAAATTATGTTGGTATTTTAATGCTAATTCAGCCAGCGCAGAGTCTTTACTCTGGTTACACCAAGTCTGTGCTAACAAATAATTAAAGTAACCGAGCTGATGACAAAAGAAATCAATTTCTTCATCAGCACAGCTATACTCAACATGAATGTTATATTTTTCACCAGTTGATAAACTCAATATAGGTTTAACAACGCTGCGCCCGATATTATAAAAATCACTGTTGACTTTACGGTCACTTTCTTCAAATTCGACTTGTTGTAAGGCTGTTGAAAAGTAACTAACATCCTGTTGATTGGCTTGAACCATTAATGCTAATTTATAAAAATATCCCAATATCTCATTTAAATACTGCTTTTTGCGTTTAGTCAGTTTGTTTTTTGCTAGCATCGCTTTTTCAAAATAGCGGATCGCTTGCTGGTTATCGCCGGTCAAAAAGCAATATGCACCGCGTAGTTGCAATCCATAACTGCTGGTGTCTTGGGTGATTTTTAGGCTATCAAAATCGTCAAAACGCATTTGATATAAATATTGTTCTGCAAGTAAATGATGACAGTTGTTGCTAGATGAAGAACTAGATGCAGGTCTAGACAAAGATCTAGACAAAGATCTAGACAAAGAGCTATCTGAAATACGCTCATTATCGTTAAGCGCGGCGCAAACTTGCTCTAATAATTTGATAGGATATTCACAACTTTGTCCGTTTACTTGAAAAAGTCTAATAAGTGTCGCAAATGCTTGATACTGCAACTCATCAGGTAATTGTAAAAATGCTTCTAAATCGAATGGGAGGAACAAAATTTCAATTAGTATACTATTTTGATGGTGGTCGATAATTTGTGGGTTTTTATTAAATGCTAAAGCATCTATTACCCGATCTATCTGATCCAAGTAATAAAGATCCCGAATAATTCTACTCCTATCTGCGTCTTTTATTTGCAAACTATGGCTAGCAAAGGCCGGCGAAACTTGTTCTGCAGCCATTATTATCTCAACTAACTTTTCATGCGCAGTGCACTCAAAGTCTGTGTGTAATTGGCCAATTTCGGTTGTTAAGCGATTCGCTAATAGTCTATTAACTTGCACACCATCTCGGTTGGATATTAACAATGATTGTTCAATTAATTGTTTTCTTTGCTGCGCTCTTTGTTGCGCTCTTTGTTGCCCATTTTGCTGCATTGTGAGGCGATATTCTTGGTTTGTTTTTAGTATAAAACCTCGATTTTCCAATATCGTTAATATTTGGTCTAATTTTGCAATGCCGATAGGTTTGTACACCACCGCTAAAATCATCAATAAACTTTTTTCAGATTCATTAAGTTTTAAAAAAACCTGATATAACGATTCTATTTGTTGGTGGATTTGTGGCTGGATTAAAGCAACAGGAGTCATGTTGATGCGATTCTTAATATCTTTTCATTTTTAATACATTGAAATTAACAAAAATCCTGCAGCTAAACAATCATTCCCCAATATAGTTAAAAATAATTTAGTTAGAAATAAACAAATGCTCAAAAAACTTAGGATAAGTCGATAGTGGTATTGCATGGTGAGGTCATGCGGTCTATTGTTAGCTCAGATGATAAGCGTGAGACATCGTATAAAAATGTCGTTTACTTCAAGCAGGGTTTTCTAACACTATTTAGTGTTTGTTAAATGATGAGCTAACTAATATTGAGTTTATAGGGATCATGAACAGTAACGACAAGGTTAAGAGGAATTCTTTTTTACCGAACTTTTCACATCTTCTTTCGCCCCGGCGAACTATTCTATTCTACTCCCTCATGGCTGTTTTAATTGCAGCCTTGTTCATCGTTTTTATACTCATATCAATTGAATCCCAAAGTCGCAAGAATATTAATCGTTTAACACAGAATACGGCAGATGGCGTTGCCTCGCTGCTAAAATACGATATAAATCATCGTACAGAGTCGTTGTCTGAGTTTGTTAAATCGTCAAAATTAACTGCTAATAAAGACCCTGGTGATACTCGCAGCGGTTATGAGGCTATTGGATGGATTGACAATAACTACCAATTTTCGCTATTGGTTGATGAGCAACGAATTTATTCAGATGACTTGAATTCAGAGGTGCACAACAGCAAGTGGAAAAAACACGCGAGTTTTGTTTTAAACAAACAACTCTGGCAAATTAACATCGTTCCAAAGGACGCATTTTTAAGTGATTCTCACTATCGAATAATGGCTATTTTAAGCACACTTGGTACCTTTTTAGTTAGTTTTGTGGGCTTAGCAACGTACACTGCGTTATTTGCCAGAAACAAAGTGAAAGTCATATTGGACGACCGCAATAAGGTTGGCCACTTGCTGAAAAATCTACCGGGTATGGCCTATCAATCTCACCATAAACAAAACTGGCCCATGATCCTTGTTAGTGATGTGTGTGAGGAATTAACGGGCTGGTCAAAAGAGGCGTTTGAATCAGGGGATGTACTTTGGGGCAAACTCATTCACCCTGATGACTACCATCGCGTAAATGAAATTGTAAATAAAGCGATAACTCAAAAGACTTATTTTGAACTCGAATATCGTATAGTCACCAAAAAAAACAACGTCCGACTTGTTTGGGAAAGAGGCGAGGCGGTAACTTCTATACTAAATAAGGATGTTATTCTTGAAGGTTTCATTACCGATATTACCAATATTCGGTTGGCTGAAAAAGAGATAGCAAGCAGTCATGCTTTTTCTGATGCCATTGTAAATTCGGTGGTTGAAGCGGTAATTACTATTGATCAGAAAGGGTCTATTAAAAGTTTTAATAATGCTGCGCAAGACATGTTTGGGTATACCTTAAATGAAGTTAAAAACAAGAACGTTAAATCGTTAATGCCACCTAATTATGCCGACCATCACGACCAATATTTGGCTAACTATTTACACAATAAACAGGCCAGTATCATTGGCACTGGTCGTGAGCTGCAAGCCCAGCGCAAAGACGGTAGCGTGTTTCCCATTCATTTGTCAGTAAATGAAATTCAATCGCATGAGGATACAATGTTTGTCGGTTTGATCAGAGACATTACTCAGCAACGGATGGCGGCAGAACAAACGCGCAAACACATTGAACAAATGGCGCATGCCGAAAGGTTAAATTCTCTTGGCGAGATGGCAGCGGGGATTGCGCATGAAGTGAATCAGCCCTTAACTGCAATATCATTGTTTTCGCAGTCGGGTAAAAATTTATGCATTAACGGTAAATTTGACCGCCTGCCTGAGATATTTGAAAAGGTAAGTCAACATTCACGCAGAGCCGGCGCGGTGCTTGAACGCATGCAAGTAATGACCAAACAGGGCGAAAGACAAAAAGAGCAAGTTGATTGCAACGTGCTGATTGACGACGTAGTTAAATTAGCTGAGCCCGACGCTACAATGCGTAACATCACTATTAAAATAAAGGGTGGCGAAGCCAGTGCAGAAGTCTGCGTCGATATTGTGCAAATACAGCAAGTGATACTTAATTTGTTGCGTAATGGAATGGAAGCAATGCAGGCTTCAAGCTTAGAGCAGCAAAAGGTTATCGAATTAAGTATTCAACTTTTACCGGAGATACTTCCACACACAACAGTCAAAATTTCAGTTGTCGACTCCGGTTGTGGTTTATCTAGCAGTATGACCGATAAGTTATTTACTGCATTTTCTTCTACCAAAAAAAATGGTATGGGTATTGGTTTGTCTATTTCGAAAAGCATCATTGAAGAGCATGGCGGCACTATTCACTATACTAGCAATATACCGACGGGTTCGGTATTCTACTTTATATTGCCCTTGGTTGATTAGACACTATCTGAGGGACGTAGTGAATTATGCTATTTTCTCTAAAGATCGACGAAACAAGGCAAGACTAGCAACAAAAAACACAGTTCCCAGCCCAATAATAATAGCAAGTTGAGGCCAAACTAATTCTAATCCAGCTCCGCGAAAAACCACTGCTTGGGAAAATGTCATGTAGTGTCGAGATGGCAATAACCAGGTCAATGGTTGAATAATTACTGGCTGGCTTTCAATTGGTGTTAAGCCGCCTGAGAGCATTACCATGGGAATAATGACCATCAATACCAATAATGCAAATTGCGCCATGGTTTGCGCAATGGTGCCTAAAAATATGCCTATCGCAGCTGCGGCAAATAGGTAAGAGGTCGTGCCTAGCAGCAAAAGTAGCTTGGAGCCTGCAATAGGAATATCTAATATTTGTTCAACCACAAACAACATAGATAGCGTAAAGGCGGTTAAAATAATTAAACCATTAGCCCAAATTTTTGAAACAACTATTTGAAATGCGTTCAGAGGCATAACTAGCAAATGTTCAATAGTGCCGTGTTCGCGTTCACGCAGCAGTGCTGCACCGGTCAAAATAATGGTTAACATAGTAATTTGATTGAGAAGCGCATTAATAGCACTAAACCACATACCTGTGCCATTAGGGTTAAATGCTCGTCGTTGAACTAGTTCTACTGGGTAGGTTACACCTTGATCTGAGCGTTTTATGAAATAATTTACTTCTTTGGTAATAATACTTTGTATATAACTGTTACCTAAACTGGCTTGGGTAACTGCTGTTGCATCAATATCTATTTGCACGGCGGGTTGACGTCCTTGGCGCACCATTTTTTCAAACTTTGGCGGAATAGTGACTACAAACATAAACAGATCTTGGTCCATAGCTCGATCGGTTTGTGCAGCCGAAATAGTCACGGGCGGTTTAAAGTACGGCGGGTAAAGTGCGTTCGCAATGGCCCGCGATAGCGCAGATTGGTCCTCATCTACAATGGCAATGGACGCATTGTTTACCGATTCACTAATAGAAGTAGATTCGGCATAAATAGCTAAACTAAACGAATATACGATTAATATCACCATGGTGATATCCCTTGAAAGACTGCGTAATTCTTTTGTGCCCAACCAAAATATATTAACCCAAGTCTGCATAACTTAGCGCTCCTGCTTCTTAAGGAAGGTTGCTGCAATCGCAATGAACACAGGGCCAAACAAAGCGAGCAACACAATGTCCTTGACTAAGTCGTAAAAACCGAGCCCTTTGGTGAAAGCTGCCACACTTAGGTGCATGTAGTAAGTGGCGGGCCATATAGTACCAATGATCTTGCCTGTGCCCTCAAGGGTAGACGTTGGTTGTACAATCCCTGAAAACTGCAGGGTAGGCAGCATACATAATATAGCGGTAGCAAAAATAGAAGCTACTTGGGTTTGTGTAACCGATGCAATGAGTAAACCAAAACCAGTGGCGGCAAACACGTAGCATAGTGCGCCTAAGGTTAGGCCCAATAAGCTACCTTGCAATGGAACCTGGAGTAAAAACACGACTAAAAATGTTAGGATCAGAAAGTTAAGCATACCAATGCCAATGTAGGGTAACTGCTTGCCCAGTAAAAACTCTAGTTTATTGGTGGGTGTTACATAAAAGTTAGTAATGGTGCCTATTTCTTTTTCTCGCGAGATACTGACAGCCATCAAAATAGCAGGAAACAACAAAAGCAGCATGCCAGGCGTTTTAGGGCCAATAGAATAAATGGTTTTAAATGTTGGGTTGTATCGGTAGCGCGACTCTAGCGACACATTCACTAATGCGCTGGCGTCGATACCAGCATTGCTTGCGAGTTCTTTAATATAATGTAGGTGAACGCCTTTGACATAACCCTCAATAGTGCCTGCACGTATTGTATTGGAGCCATCTATCCATGCTGAAATACTAGGCGATTCACCTTTTTTTAGAGCGCGTCCAAACCCTGCGGGGATCTCAATCGCCAAGGTAATATCATTTGATATCAGGCGCTGCTCTAGTTCATCTTTATTTTTTACAGCAGGGCGTCTAACGAAATAGCGTGAGCCTTCAAACTTACTCAAATATTCTCGACTTTGTGGAGTACGATCGTTATCAAAGGCAGCATAATGTAAGTTTTCTACGTCAAGTGAAATCCCATAAGCAATCACCATTAATAGCAAAGCGCTGCCTACAAAAGCAAACGTTAAGCGTATTGGATAGCGCAATACTTGCATCGATTCAAGGTAACTGTATGCAATCAGGCGATGAAAGCTGAAGCGGTTGTGTCGTTCTTTATGAGCGTTCTCAGGTAATGACTTAAATGCATTTTTGGGCGTTTTTACTGTCGTTTTTTGATGCGCTGGTTGCTCTATTACTAGCAGTGCTTGGGTGTGTTTCTTTTCTTCAATCGCGTCTTCTAGGTAGCTAATAAAGGCTTCTTCTAGAGTGTTGGCCTGTTTTTTTTTGATTAATTGCTGCGGCGTACCATGGATCAGCACTTCACCGGCATGCATTAATGAAATTCTGTCGCAACGCAAGGCTTCGTTCATAAAATGCGTAGACACGAAAATGGTAACTTTGTCAGCACGTGATAACTCAACTAATAATTCCCAAAATTGGTCGCGAGCAACCGGATCTACTCCGGATGTAGGTTCGTCTAATATCAACATTTCAGGCTCATGAATAACTGCCACCGCAAGTGATAGACGCTGGCGCATACCAAGAGGCAATCCAGCTGCCGGCTCGTCCACGTATGTGAGCAACCCAAAGCGTTTTACTAGCTTATCAATTCTGCTCAATGCTTGAGTTGGTGTTAAGTGAAATAAGCGGGCGTGTAATGTCATGTTTTGCTTTACAGTTAACTCGCCATATAGCGAAAAAGCCTGCGACATAAAGCCAACACGTTGGCGCGTTTGCAAGTCATTGGCATCTACCGCTTTACCAAATAGGAAGGCTTCACCACTAGTGACCGGTAACAAACCGGTAAGCATTTTCATAGTGGTAGTTTTACCGCAGCCGTTAGAACCTAAAAAACCAAAAATTTCGCCACATTGTATTTCAAAACTTACATCGCTGACGGCGGTAAAGTCACCGAAGCGGCGAGTCAGGTGTTTAGCTTCAATAGCGGGCGAACTTTGCTGTGTATTAAATGGCGGTATTATAAGTTCGCCATGGTCGGCGCGTTTCTCTTTCGGCAATAGCTTTACAAAGGCGCTTTCAAGATCCTTTGTGTTAGTTTTTGCTTTTAGTGCAGCAGGCGTGCCGGTGTCTAATACACGTCCCGCATCCATGGCAATTAAATAGTCAAACCCTTCGGCTTCATCCATATAAGCAGTTGACACAATCACGCTCATAGCCGGTCGCTGCTGTCTTATGGAGCTAATTAGTTGCCAAAATTGACGTCTTGAAAGCGGGTCTACACCAGTAGTGGGTTCATCTAATATGAGTAAGTCGGGATCGTGAATAAGCGCGCAGCAAAGGCCAACTTTTTGTTTCATACCACCAGATAATTTCTTTACCGGTCGAGATAAAAATGTATGTAATTCGGTTGCTTTGGTTAGTGTTTCAATGCGTATTTTACGTTCACTGGCGGGTTGATTAAACAATTTACCGAAGAAGTCGAGGTTCTGTTCAACGCTTAAATCGGCATATAAGTTTTTACCCAAACCTTGCGGCATAAACGCAATCCGCGGGCCAATGATTTCACGTTGTTTGCCCAAAGCCATATTACCATCGAGTACTAGCAAGCTGCCTTGTTGTAACTTGCGAGCGCCAGCTATTAAACCCATGAGTGTAGATTTCCCTACGCCATCAGGGCCAAGTAATCCAACCATCATTCCGGTGGGAATATCGAGTGTAATATCATCTAGTGCCAAGTTTTTTTTATAGCGATGGCTAACGCCTCTAATACGCGCTACTGATTGAGTGAGTTCGTCCACGTTTAGGCTCATCTATTGAGTGCTTTGATAGTTAGAAGTCATCTCTTCTGGTAATTTTTGTAAAAATTTGGGCCAAGGCGATTGCGTTTCGCCAGCGCGTGTAGACAAACGAATATATGCCACACCTCTTATGCCAGTCTTAACTTGTTCAATATGATTGAGAACAAGCTCTTGAGGGATACGCACCTTAACTCGGAACATCAGCTTATCGCGTTCGTCTTGGGTTTCAACTTGCTTAGGTGTGAACTGTGATTCAGGTGAGACAAAACTCACTTTCGCAGGTATAGCAGTGTCGATAATATCTAGTTTTACTCTGGTTTCTGCGCCTATGGCCGTCATGTAGGCTTGCGCTGAAGGTAAAAATACTTCCATGTAAACGTTACTAAGGTCGATTAACGTTAGCACTTTACCACCGTTTCCTAATACTTCATTGGGTTGCGCTAATCGATACAGAACGCGTCCCATCACAGGGGCTTTGAGGGTTGCATCATCAATTTGTGTTTGAATTCGCGCCACAGCAGCTTGGGCAGCGTTTACCGATTGTTTTAAGGTATTTACATGTGCTTTTGATGCAGCAAGCACAGCATTAGCTGTTTCTTTCATCGTTTGTTTTTGGTCGGCTAAACTTTGTGATATTGCGCCGTTTTGAACTAATGGGGTCACTCGGTTGAGTTCTAGCTCTGCCAGCTTCAATTCACTTTGTCTTTGTATTACTAATGCAGCACCTTCGTTTACCGCGGCCCGAGTTTGACCCAGTTGCGCCTGAGCTTGGGTTAACTGCGCATTTAACTCTGCGGTATCCATAACAGCCAGCACTTGATTAACCGTCACTAAATCACCCTCTTGGGCTTCAATACTTCTTACCCGCCCCGCGTATTTGCTGGTAACGTCAACTTGAACCGCTTCAATCCTGCCGTTGGCTATAGCGATATCAGATGGCAGTACTGTTTGTTTATTTTGCCACCATTGCCAAGAAAACGCAGCACCTACAACAAGGACAAGGCTAATGACTATTAATTTAATAGTCGATGACCCAAAAGCCGATTTTTTCATAATCCCTTTCCATAAAATAAACGTTTCACATAATAAATATCATTGCTAAACACGAACAATTCGCGAGCTTCTTATTTTATGTGAACTCAGGTTTTTCACATATTGGGGATGTCCCACAGCTAAATGTGGCTACCCCTAATTGTTGAGTACAACGAGCGCTTCTATAATAACCAAACTAAAAAAGTGTAATTAACTATTACTATTAAATGCGTCATAAGAGGATTTGACATGACTGAGCAACTCGTTAGCGACCACAAACACGTTAGCATTGGCGATCTAGATATTACTATTCGTCCGATAACGCCTGAAGATAAAGAGATAGAAGCCTCTTTTGTGCATAACCTCTCGCTACAAACAAAATATGAGCGCTTTTTTGAAGGCATAAATGATTTGTCGCCTTCCATGCTGACTGTGTTATGTAACATCGACTACATAAATACTATGGCGTACGTTGCAACTGTAGCGGGTGCTAACGGCGAAAAAGAAATTGGAGTCTGCCGTTACGCTGCAGACAAGGAACCTGGTGAATTTGAAATGGCAATAACGGTCGCCGATGACTATCCCTACCAAGACATTGCCACCGTGTTGCTTGATGCTTTAATCAAACACGCAAAAAGCAATAACGTTAAAAAACTATTTTCTACCGATTTAAGCACTAATTATCGAATGCATAAATTAGCAGAGCATATTGGTATGACGGCAAAGGTACATCCACAAGATAGCACTTTGATTGTTTACACATTGCTTTTATAGCTGCGGGTCTGTTTATAAAAAGAACAGGCGACTTACTTAGTCGACAATAATGATCGGGTTGCTTGGGCGATAACTAGCTCTTCGTTGGTTGGTATTATGAGCACCTTAACAAGCGAATTTGGGTCACTAATAACGCTTTTGTGTCGTTGGTTTGCGCTGGGTTCTAGGGTGACCCCTAGCCAAGTGAGCCGTTCACATATTTGTCGACGTATTTGTGCTGAATTTTCACCGATGCCGGCTGTGAATACAATTGCGTCGATACCATTGAGTGTGCTTACCAACGACGATAATTGTTGCGCTGCTGTATAACAAAATAAATCAATGGCTTGCTTTGCGTTAGGGAGGCTGCTTTCTTGCAATACCTGCATATTATTGCTAATACCCGAGACACCAAGTAATCCGGACTCATTGTAGAGCATGTGTTCTAGCTCTTTAATACTCATTTTATAATGTCTCAAAAGGTGAATGAGCACACCAGGGTCGAGGCTTCCGCAACGCTGGCCCATCATTAGACCGTCAAGCGCAGTAAACCCCATACTGCTTGCTACACTTTGTCTGTGTTGCATGGCGCACATGCTGGCGCCATTGCCTAAGTGAGCAACTATTACCCGTCCTTCGGCAAGCTTTCCTAAATAGCTAGGCAAACGGCTGGCAATATACTCATATGAAAGGCCATGAAAACCATATCGTAATATGCCCTTATCGTACCATTCACGGGGCAGTGCAAACATCTGTGCAAGGGGGCCTTGAGTATGATGATAGCTGGTATCGAAACAGGCTATTTGAGGTAGTTGCACAGCCCAGTTAGAAACAGCCTCAATTGCCGATAAATTGTGAGGTTGATGCAGCGGTGCTAAAGGAATAAGTGCTTTTAATTGTGAAATAATACTCGTGGTGAGCAGCGTGGCTCTTGAAAAGTGGCGTCCACCATGCACTATTCGGTGGCCTGCGCATTTAATATTGTAGCTCTGATTGCTATGCCCAAACCAGTCGAGGAGCCATGCGATTAAATCTTCATGACTCGCCGTGTCGTCAAACTGCTCAAGTTTGTTTTGAGGCAAAACCACATCATCAGCCCCAAACGCAAAAAACGCAGGACGTTGGCCAATATTCACAATTTTGCCGCTCATTAATGCGGGTCCGCTTGCCTCTACATAGCTATATACGGCAAACTTTATACTTGAAGAACCGGCGTTGAGTACTAGTATGACGTCAGTCATAACCGCGCCTGCTTCGCATTTTCGGTAGATAGATGATGTACATAAAGTTGCGCTAATACGCACGAGGCAAGTCTTGATAGTATGCCGTCAGCGCGGCTAGTTAATATAATAGGTACAGTAGCTCCGAGTACAATACCCGCTGATTCAGCTCCGGCTAAATATATAAGTTGTTTGGATAGCATATTACCCGCTTCAAGATCGGGTGCTATTAAAATATCGGCGTCGCCTGCCACGTCAGATAAAAGTCCTTTGGTCGCTGCTGAAGATTTTGAAATGGCATTGTCAAAGGCCAGTGGACCATCAAGGATACCACCGGTAATTTGCTTACGTTCAGCCATTTTACATAAGGCTGCGGCGTCTATAGTAGAGACCATTTTGGAAGTCACGGTTTCTACCGCCGATAAAATTGCTACTTTAGGGGCCGGATTCCCTAGCGCATGCAGTAACTCAATTGCATTTTGTACAATATCGCGTTTTGTTGCTAAGTCGGGAGCAATATTAATAGCCGCGTCGGTGATAAACAGGGGTTTATGATAGGTAGGCACATCTAAAGCAAATACATGGCTCATCCTGCGCTCAGTGCGCAAGCCATTTTTGGCATCCACTATGGGCGCCATAAGCTCATCGGTATGCAGCTTGCCCTTCATTATCGCGTCTACGTTATTCTGATGAACTTCATTCACAGCGGCAGCCGCGGCAGCATGACTATGTGGTACATCGATTATTTTTATGCCGTCTAAGTTGCATGACGCTTCTAAGGCGATAGCGATAATTTTATCTTTGGGACCAATTAATATCGGCTTAATCACCCCTTTATTTTTTGCCTCTATAGCGCCAAGTAAAGATACTACATCACAAGGGTGCACAACTGCCACTCTGATAGGCGCTATGTCTTTTGTAGCTTCGATTAATTGCTGATAATGCGCACCATGTTCATGTAAATGCACTTCTGGCAATATTACTCGCGGTCTGCGTACTTTTTTGGAAGGGGCGATGACTTTGGCCTCACCCTTTGTGACAATCTCCCCGTCTTGATTAAAGCATTCACAATCTAGTATCAGTTGCTGTTTGTCTGCAATCTTTTCTTTTACCGTCACGCGCACCAATATTTTGTCGCCTACCCCGATTTCATCAAAAGTTCTATTGTCGATATATTCCATTTATTTTCCTATTTCAAGCCATCACATGCTTTCGAAAATGCCCGAGCGCAGCTCGCTGCTATAGAGTACTTATTAGCAATACCGACGACTAACCCGCGTTCTCCTTGCAGTATATTCATCATCCGTCCCTTTTAATCTTGCATCACATAAGTGCCAGGTGCGTCGCATAATATGCTGAGATTTTGCTTAGGTGCGCCAATGGCCGGTGGTTCAATGTAGTCACCTGAATGGCCGTGCAACCAAGATGCTAACTCTGGCCACCACGACCCTTCATGTTGTTCGTGTTTTGCCATCCAGCTATCAGGATCGGTATAGCTAGCTTCTTTTTTAGTGGTCGCAATTTGATAACTTCTATGTGGGTGTCCTGGTTCACTGACGATCCCCGCATTGTGGCCGCCGCTAGTAAGCAAAAACGTAACGTCGGTATCACTTAATAAATGAAATTTATAAACTGATTGCCAAGGCGCTACGTGGTCTTTTTGTGTGCCGACCACAAATGCAGGGGCGCGAATGTCAGAAACAGAGATGGGTTTTCCGTCAACGATATAAAGACCTTCGGACAACTCGTTATTTAAAAAGAGTTTGCGTAAGTATTGCGAATGCATTTTGTAAGGCATTCTAGTGGTATCGAAATTCCACGCCATTAAATCGTTAAGAGAGGCGCGCTCGCCCATTAAGTAGTCGTGCACCATACGTGACCAAATTAGGTCATTTGAGCGTAAAAGTTGAAAAGCGCCAGACATTTGTTTGGCGTCTAAATAGCCTTTTTCCCACATCATGTCTTCTAAAAAGGTGACCTGACTTTCATTAATGAAGAGCATTAATTCGCCTGCTTCTGTAAAGTCTATCTGGGCGGCAAACAACGACAAGCTTTGGAATCTATCATCACCGTCTCTGGCCATAGTGGCCGCGGCAATAGACAGTAATGTGCCACCTAAACAATAGCCCATGCCATGTATTTTAGCATTGTTGGTAATCTTGCCAACAGCATCAATGGCATCCATTACTCCTAGTTTACGGTAATCTTGCATACCTAAATCACGGTCTTGTGCATCAGGATTTCTCCATGACACCATAAACACGGTAAAACCTTGCTCGGTGAGGTACTTGACCAAGGAATTATGCGGTGACAAATCTAGAATGTAGTATTTCATAATCCACGCAGGCACAATCAAAATAGGTTCAGGACGGACCTTGTCAGTGGTAGGTTGGTATTGAATAAGTTCGATTAAATGATTGCGATATACCACTTTACCAGGTGTTATAGCTAACTGCTTACCCACTAAAAATTGCTCAGCTGCGTTAGGCTTTTTGTTGCCAATAGTGCGCTGCAAATCATCAAAGAAATTCTGTGCGCCGCGAACTAAATTCTGGCCACCTTCTTTTTGGGTTTGTTCAAGTAGTTGTGGATTCGTCATTAGGTAATTTGAGGGCGAATATATATCTAATATTTGGCGTGTCGCAAATTCCATGACATTTTCATGCTGCTGGGTGACACCGCGCACATCTGTAGTGGCATTTGACCACCATTGTTGGTTGAGTAAAAAAGACTGATACAACAGATTAAACGGCCACTTTTGCCACGCTTCATTACTAAATCGTTTATCGAAGGGTAAGGGTTCAATACAAGGTTCAGTGGTATTTTGCGGTGAGCTGCACTCACCAAGATAACCCGCTAAGCGTGCCGATTTTTTATTCGCTTTTTCAATAAGATGTGCCTGTTTACCAGGTGACGACGCTAAATGAACAGCCCAATCAGCATAAGCTGCCATAAGTGCGCTAGGCGATAGTCCCGAAGTAATTCTAGCCATTGCTGCATGCAGGCTTTTATCGATTACTTGCTGTTGCGAATTATCGTTCTTCATTTTACATTCCTTAAATTATTGTTCGTAACTAGCGCCAGTTGTCATGCTTTGATGTAGCTATTCTAAATTAACTTGTTTTTACCTGGTTTTTAGCCCTCATTGCTCAAGTAAGCGCCTTAATTTATCAGTCAAGAGCGCTTATCAACAATTAGTGATTGCCCCATGCTTGTGTGGGTAACCACAATTGGATGTAGACTCAAAAATTAATATAATACAAAAATATTGGTTATTTAAGTGTCGTCAGAATGTTATGAAGCGAACCTCAATCGTTAAGCAACGAGCTGCTGAAAATGAAGCCCAATTGCATTTAGAACAGTTAGCTCATGTAGCTAAACTGACTATTATTGGTGAAATTGCGTCGGACATTGCACACGAGGTGAATCAGCCGTTGGCCGCTATTTCTTTGTTTTCTCAAGCAGGAAAGCGCTTACTTGAGAGTGGTCAATACGATCGCGTAGCCGAGGTGTTTGATAAGTTAAGTCAGCATGCACGGCGAGCGGGTGCTATTATTGAGCGAATACAGTCGATGGCTAATCGCCACGAAAGTGAGAAAAAATCGACCAATTGTTATGTTTTTGTATCTGAAGTTGCGCAACTGGCAAAGGCAGAATCGCGCATTCATGATATTGAAATAAAGGTAAGTATTGCCAGAAAACTTCCAGAGGTAGTGATTGATGTGGTTCAAGTGCAACAAGTGACACTTAATTTGCTGCGTAACAGTATGCGGGCCATGTTAAAAATTGATTGCCGAAATGGAAATATACTTGCTTTGCGAGCCAGCTTGAATAGTATTGGTGAAATAGAAATTGCGGTTATCGATAGTGGTGAAGGGGTGTCCGCAGAGGTTGAAAAAAAGCTATTTGAACCTTTTTTAAGTTCACAAAAAACGGCGATGGGCTTGTCGATAAGTCGCGCAATTATTCAAGCGCATAACGGGCGCATTAATTTTCACAACAATATAGATTGTGGCTCAACGTTTTATTTTACCTTGCCGAGTGCTACTCGAGAACTAAAAGCGCGCGAGAACTAAAAACGCTTGAAATTGCTAAAACACGCGAGAGAACTATTATGCAAGAAGACCAAATAGTATACGTAGTTGACGACGATGAAGGCATTAGAGAAGGCTTAAGTCTATTGCTAGAAACTACCGGACAACAAGCTAAGTTGTATAGTAGTGCGGTAGAGTTTTTAGATGATTATCACAATAAAATACGCGGCTGCATTATTTTAGATATCCGTATGCCGCGTATGACAGGCTTAGATTTGCAAGCAAGACTAAACGCTCTAGGTGCAACCTTACCTATTATTTTTATTACGGGTCACGGCGATATACCCATGGCGGTTGAAGCTATGCGACAGGGCGCTTTGGACTTTATTCGTAAGCCTTTTAGAGAACAAGACTTGCTAGATAGAATCAACCAAGCATTATCGATTGATGCCGGCAGGAATAAACACGAACGTGACCGTGGACTTATATTAAGTAAGCTAGCATTACTTTCGGAGCGTGAGCACCAAATATTTGAACGCGTAGCAAAAGGTGACATGAATAAAGTCATTGCCCATGACCTAGGGATAAGTGAGCGAACGGTTGAAGTACATCGCTCGCAAGTGATGAAAAAGCTGGCCGTTAGAACATTGGCTGAGCTTGTGCGTTTTAAGCTGCAAGAGGAAACTCTTGCGTTAGAATAAGTTTGGTTGCCCGAGTGGCTCCGTTATCAAGGTGATATTTATGAAGTGCCCATTAGCCGCTGTAGCTATTGCATTTTTCGTGGTGTGTTTGTCTTGTCCCGCAAATGCTGAGCTAGCATCGACAACAGCTAGTTTTCATACGATGCCAGAACAGCGAAGTTTTGACGGTCGAATTCAAGCTATTAACCAAGCCACAATTTCGGCTGAAACACGCGGACGAATCGAAGAAATTAATGCCGATATCGGCGATCAAGTGGTCACCGGTTCCGTGATTTTAACTATTACCAGCACTGAACAACGCGCGGGTTTATCGCAAGCAGAAGCAAACTTTGCCGAGGCAAAATCGAATCTTGCAGCCGAAACTTTTGAGTTCCGACGGATTAAAGATATGTACGCTCGAGAGTTTATTGCTAAGACCGAAATGGACAAAGCAAATGCGCGACTAAACGCCGTCACTGCAAAAGTAGATAGCGCGCAAGCCGAGATCCTCACCGCTAAAGAGCAGCTATCTTACACTGCAGTTCGAGCGCCTTATGCAGGTGTTGTTAGTGCGCGTTTTGTTGAGCCTGGTGAACTCGTGCAGCCCGGCACGGTATTGATGTCTGGTTATAATCCTAATGCGCTGCGCGTTGAAGTCGATGTCCCACAAAATATCGCTGAAAAAGTTCGTGAATTACGTGTTGCGAGTGTTGTGTCAATGACTGGAAATAGCATAACCGATGCCATACTACCTTCAAAATTAACCCTATATCCTATGGCTGATTCGGCTACCAGCACGGTGCGTGTGCGTATAGATTTATCGCAAAACCCCTATGAATTTCATCCCGGGGAGTTTGTTAAGGTGTTATTTACCGTTGGTGAAACAATGCGTTTATTAATACCCTTGAGCAGCGTTGTCTATCGCTCCGAAGTTACCGGTGTCTATGTTCTTAAAGAGGGTAAACCAGAATTACGACAAATTCGCGCAGGTGCAATGTTTGCAGAGCAAATAGAAGTATTAGCGGGGCTTAGTGCAGGCGAGTCTGTCGCAACTGATCCGACAGCTGCCGCAATTGAGCTTACGAGTAACCGTTCAGCTAACATTGAGTCAAGACCTTGAGCACTCAACCAGATTCCTCAGGGCCAAATTTTTCTGGTCTAGTCGCCCTGCATGCATCGCGCTCTCAACTAACTGCGCTGCTCGCATTATTTGGACTAATACTGGGTATCTTTGCGGCATTGATAACCCCGCGTGAAGAAGAACCACAGATTGACGTAACGATGGCTGATGTCTTTATTCCATTCGCTGGTGCGTCACCACAAGATGTGGCAAGTTTAGTGACTACGCCTATGGAGCAAGTGCTCGCTGAAATTGGCGGTGTTGAACATATTTTTTCTATCTCACGACCGGGTATGTCGATACTGACCGTGCAATTTGAAGTTGGCCTCCCGCGAACTGAAGCATTGGTGCGTTTATATAACGCAGTGCACTCTAATAATGATTGGCGACCTGCTAATCTAGGTATCGGCCCTGTGCTGGTTAAACCTATGGGTATCGATGATGTACCTGTTGTTGCGTTAACTTTGTGGACAGATGATCCAGCACGTGGCGCATTGGACCTAACTCAAATTTCGCATGCTTTGGAAACTGATTTAAAACGTATTCCTGGTACACGTAACGTAAGTACGATTGGTGCCGTGCAACCAACTGTACGTGTACTTCTTTCACCAGAAAAACTATCGGCTCATGGCATTGCCATAGCAGAATTACGCAGCGCGTTGCAAACCAACAACGTGGTAAGTCATGCGGGTGAATTGGTTAATCACAACCAGTCTATTCCAGTTCAGGTAGGGACATTTTTTTCGCGTCCAGAAGATCTTGGTAATTTAGTCGTTGGCTTACATGACGGCCGACCGGTGTATCTTAGTGCAGTAGCTACGATTGAATTTGGTGCTCCACAGAATAGCCAGTATGTTAGATATGCGCGCAGTAGCGATCAACTTATCGCACCGGCAGTTACCCTTGAAATTAGCAAAAAACCCGGCGAGAACGCGGTTGATATTGCCGAGCAAATTATTCAACGTACAGAATTATTAAAAGGTGTTTTGATCCCATCTGGAGTCAATGTCAGCGTGACGCGCAACTACGGGGAAACCGCAAATGATAAAGCTAACAAACTCATTCAGAAATTAGTTTTTGCGAGCTTGTCGGTTATCGTTTTAGTCGCATTCGCCATGGGTGTTAGAGAAGCCCTTGTTGTGGGTGCCGCTGTCGTCCTTACACTGGCAATTACATTGTTTGCGTCATGGGCCTATGGATTTACTTTGAATAGGGTCTCTTTATTCGCGTTAATCTTCTCTATCGGGATTTTGGTTGATGATGCCATTGTTATCGTTGAAAACATTCACCGCCATCTAAATTTAGGCGGGAAGAAGCTGATCGACGTGATACCTGTGGCTGTTAGTGAAGTCGGTGGGCCTACTATTTTGGCAACCTTTACGGTGATTGCAGCATTGTTACCAATGGCCTTTGTCAGCGGTTTGATGGGGCCCTACATGAGTCCGATACCGATAAACGCATCGATGGGCATGTTCATCTCACTTGTGGTCGCGTTTACGTTCACGCCTTGGCTTACCAATAAGTTATTAACGCCTCATAATGCAAACCATGATAACACTCCTGACAAATTAACTCGTGTGACCCACACTTTCTTTAACAAACTTATGCGTCCATTTTTAGGTGATAAAAAACGCTTTAATCGTTATGGCCTCATTGGTGGTTTATTGGTACTTATTATACTCGCCTGCTCGCTGGTCTTTTTCAAGTTGGTGGTATTGAAAATGCTGCCTTTCGATAATAAAAGTGAATTTCAAATTGTTGTAGACTTACCGGAAGGGAGTTCGTTAGAGCAAACCAATGCTGCACTCGGTGAACTGAGCACTTTTTTATTAAGCGTAGATGAAGTAACAGACTTGCAGATTTATGCAGGCACAGCATCACCTATCGGGTTTAATGGTCTAGTAAGGCAATACTATTTGCGTCAAGCGTCAAACCTAGGTGATATACAGGTTAATTTGCAGGATAAACATCTACGTGATCGTGCAAGTCACGATATTGCCCGAGCCGTTCGTTCCAACCTTGTGGCTATTGGTGAACGTTATCATGCTGTCATTAAAGTCGTTGAGCCACCGCCAGGGCCACCCGTTTTTTCGCCGTTAGTAGCCGAAGTTTACGGACCTGATTATGCCGGCCAAATTGATGCTGCAAGAAAATTGCGGGTGCAATTTGCTAATACAAAGGACCTTGTTGATGTCGACGATAGTATTAATGAGAGCATTAATACTTATTCTGATGCGAGTGCGAGTGCGAATGCGAATGTTAAAACTGATTTTGATAATAGCGCACCACGTTATATTGTGCATGTTGATCGAGAACGTGCTGCGCATTTAGGGATAAGCCAACAACAAGTAACCGACGCATTAACGGTGGCCTTAAACGGCGAAGATATTGCGTATCTGCATACGGGCCATGCTAAATATCCTATTCCGATCCAATTAGATTTTGGGGTTGCTAATAAAGCCAAAATTGAAGACTTATTACAAATTAAAATACGCAATCAGAACGGTGTTTTAATTCCGCTATCTACTTTTACTCGTGCTGAATTATCTACATGGCAACAAACGATTTATCATAAAGACCTCTTGCCTGTAGTTTATGTCACGGGTGATGTTGCCGGTGATTTAGATAGCCCGTTGTATGGCATGTTCGATTTGGTCAGCCAGCTTGGTGATTCGGTCCAGCAGTATTTTATTAAACAACCCGATACGCCTTTCGCTTATAGCATCAAATGGGACGGTGAATGGCAGATAACTTACGAAACTTTTCGTGATATGGGGGCTGCTTACGCTGTCGGTCTATTACTCATTTATATGTTGGTTGTGAGTCAATTCAAATCTTATATCGTGCCGCTTGTTATCATGGCTCCGATCCCACTAACATTGATTGGGATAATGCCTGGGCATGCCTTACTTGGTGCCCAGTTTACCGCAACGTCGATGATTGGGATGATTGCTTTAGCTGGCATTTTGGTGCGTAATTCGATCTTGTTAGTTGATTTTATTAATCATTGTATTGCTTCGGGTATGGGCTTAGAAGAGGCGATTGTTAATTCTGCCAGTGTAAGGGCTAAACCTATCGTTTTGACGGCGATTGCAGCAATGCTAGGCGCCTTCTTTATTCTTGATGACCCGATTTTTAATGGTCTTGCCGTCAGTCTCATATTTGGTATTTTGGTATCAACAATACTGACTTTGTTAGTTATCCCTCTTTTATATTACGCATTACTGCGGCGCAAGGGTTTATAGTTTTACGATGCTATGAACATCGATCTACGTTTAGCGAGGTTAACACCTGCACGGGTGTGATTATTTTTTGTAACTGTAGTTTTTGTAGGTCTACTCCTTAATATCTTAATTAGTAAAATATTTATGATAAATAGTTAATACGACTTTTATCTATAAAAAAGCAGTCAGCTTTTTTTGCACTTTTTTATATTCTAAAAAATAGAACTTTAAAAAATTCATTAAGTCATTGTAAATTATGATTAAAAAATACATGGCTTGATTTTTGCTTTGTTTTTTGAGTGGATGATTTGAAGATGGAAATGTAAATTATTTGCTACATTATTTCCAACGTAGTAATTCATAACCCAGGTTTATTATCGAATTTAGTAAAAGATGGTTAAGTTATAATTTACTAAAACAATAAAACAATAAAACAATAAAACAATAAATAGAGGTAGTAATAAAATGAAATTTTTGAAAACAATGAGTGTGATCGCTGTCTTTTTATGTGCATGCAGCAGTGCTTCTGCGGTTGTGATTTTTTCGGATGACTTTAACCGCGATAACAGCAACACCGTCGGCAACGGTTGGAATGAAATTGACGACGAAAATAATGACGTCGCGATCAAAGACAATGCACTAATGCTAAGAGATAACAGAAGTTTCTGGATTTTTGATTTAATTGACGCTGCAGCTTCGAACAACGCTTCAACGACTGGATTCCATGATATTTTCCTAGATTTTGATTGGAAAGCTTCTGACAATACTGAGAGTAGTGATAAATTATATGTTAGTTGGACTAATGCTGATGGTATTTTTGATGGTCTTTTGGGTTGGACCGAGCTCTGGTCAACATCATTGGGCGGGTCTAATTTCGTATCTGTTTCTTTGGGTGCAATTACAGATTTTAACAACCTAGCTAACTTGAAGTTTGCGTTTTGGACGGATGTTAGCAGTAGCAGAGAAGCTGCTTACATCGATAATGTTGTACTGCGCGGAACACTAACAAAGGTTTCTAACCCTTCTTCAGTCGCATTGTTAGGTCTTGGTTTGATGGGCTTGGGTATTGCACGTCGTAAAAAATCTGCATAATTTTTTGAAGTTAGTTAACGACTAACGGTCGTCAGTCGCCGGCGGGTCTTGCTGTTACAAACAGGATCCGCTGGTATTAACTGCTCTACAATTTATTTTTATTGAACAAGCACGAGAAAACTCAGTGATGTTTAGTCGCCGAGTTGTTCACATCAGTATTTCAAACAACCTCCATAGCCACTTTCTGTATGCAAAATTTTATTCATCGTAAATTTCTGTAGCGATGAACTACCCACCGACGGCTAATCGCTGATTACTGGGTTTTCTCGACGTATTAGATAAATTTCAGGCCCAGCGGCCCTTTATATTTTTGCATACGATTTTTCATACCCATTAGTTTTCACCATCGATGAGTAATAGAAGACAGTGCTGTCACCGGCATCTATAAAACCCATTGTCTTCTTTATATTCATTTCTGAGAAAAGGTAATACTAACCTTGGGTGAAAATGCTTGAGTAATATACAATTACGCAATAATGTCAACGTATTAGGTAATCCTAGTGGGACTACTATTATGCTTGCGCACGGCTTCGGTTGTGATCAAAATATGTGGCGCTCAATGCTGCCAACCTTGGTAAAAAGCTACCAGATTGTCTTATTTGACTACGTAGGGTCAGGTAATTCTATTCTTGCTGATTATTCAACTGAAAAATATGCACAATTAGAGGGTTATGCACAAGATATCATCGATATTGTCGATGAGCTGTCACTTAAAGATGTGACGGTAATTGCTCATTCTGTTAGTGCCACCATTGCATCTATCGCTGCAATCCGCGCTCCTGAAAAAATAAAGAAAATTGTGATGGTTTGTCCTTCCCCTTGTTTCTTGAACCAGCCGCCCGATTATGAGGGTGGCTTTGAGAGCCGCGATTTAGAAGAGCTTTTAACTTTGATGGACAAAAACTATATTGGTTGGGCTAATTACTTAGCTCCGTTGGTTTTAGGCAGTGGCAATTCGCCGGAATTAATAGGCGAACTCTCGGGTAGCTTTTGTAGCACAGACCCGATAGTTGCGAAGACGTTTGCTAAGGCGACTTTTTTCTCTGATTACCGGCACATTTTATCTAATTTGACCTGCGATACGTTAATTTTACAAAGTGCATCTGACAATTTAGCGGGTGTTCAGGTCGGGCAATATATGTGCGACAATATTGCCAATAGTAAAATGGAGGTTGTCGAGGGCCAAGGTCATTGTTTGCATATGACTCACTCCCAAGAGATTACTGCGCTGATACTCGACTTTCTTGAGTAACGAGGAATGACTTACCAACATCCAAGCCTCTTTGATTTAAACACGTCATTCTTAGACGAATTCTGTTCAGGTCATTTAGTAGTTAATAAGCAAAGGATAATTGTGTTTTGTAATGCTTACATTGATACCTTAAGTCAAGTATCGCATGAGGAGCTCATCGGCGAACAGATTTCACATTACTTTAGCAAAGCCTCAAATATATTTTTAGATTCTTATGTTTATCCATTGTTGTTAAATGACAATGCTGTAAAAGAAAGTCAAATGTCTTGGCTCAATCAAGATGGCGATGTTGTCCCGGTGGTAGTTAATATCAAGTTAGCTCAAGATGGCATGTCTTTTTGGTCTCTATTTGTATGTGCTAATCGTGACAAAATGCATACAGAACTTATTAGAACCAAAGAAAAGTTAGAAGCACAAACGAAAAATCTATATCAACTAGCGACTACCGACCCGTTAACTGGATTATTTAATCGTCGTGAATTATTAGCACAAGCTACTACTATCGCAAATCAAACATACAGAAACTCTTCTGCATACGCAGTGCTGACCGTAGACATTGATTTTTTTAAACATGTGAACGATACCTATGGACACCAAGCTGGAGATAAAGTGCTAGTCAACTTAGCTAAGCAGCTTACAGAAAATCGCAGAGCTAACGATTTAGTTGCAAGGGTAGGGGGCGAAGAATTTATTATCGTACTTCCAGATGTTAACGAAGAAAATGCTTTTTTGATTGCTGAGAAAATACGCCTAAACGTTGCACAACAAATGGTTGATAATATTTCTATTACATTGAGTATTGGGTTAGTGGTGAGCGCTAAACACAAGCGAATTGATTTTGCTGATTTATTGCTGCTTTCTGATAACGCCCTTTTTGAGTCGAAAAAATCAGGTCGAAATAAAACTAGTATAGTTAAATCTGCATAATCGTCTAAAAAATATTGTGATCCAATATGCAATTCTTCGTGATACTGGGCAGATCAAAAAATCTACAGGTTGGTGAGTTTTTTATATACAAAGGTGTAGTTTAAACGAGCTTCGTTTAAAATGCAGTTCAAAAGTGCAGTTCAAAAGTGCAGTTCAAAAGTGCAGTTCAAAAATGCAGTTCAAAACTCCAGTTCAAACTGTCATGTTCATTAAAGAAACAAGTCAGCGGCTTCTTTTTAGCTTTCCGATTTTACAAAACCATCCCAACTTTTCATGTAGGTCAAAAAATTTTGACTTAAGCCCTCTTTCGCTAAATGAGCTTCTGTTACTGGCATCTCTATAGGTTCAAAGTCAGGGTTAGCCATCACTAGCTTTGGGAAATCGTGGTGTAAAATAGCAGCACGTCCAATGGTAACGAAGTCAACCCCAGCATCTAAAATTGCTTGCACTTCTTTAGCTGTATTGATTTTCCCTGCGACAGTCCACTTTACATCCTCATAATCCAATTCCGAAAAATGTTGCAGTAAGCTCTTATTTTTATGAGCTTCCTCTTCGGGTTGTTTAAAAACATCCCAAAGTGAAAGGTCTAAGAAATCTATATCATGCTCATCTATTAACTCCTGACAAACAGTTTTAACCTCGCTTAATAGCATACCAAACCGTTCGGGAGACAAGCGCACACCTAACAGAAAATCGGCACCACAAGTGGCTCGAATACCATCTACAATCTCAAACAGTAAGCGTGCCCGATTGTGCAAGCTTCCGCCGTATTCGTCGGTACGTTTATTAATATCGGTGCTTAAAAACTGAGTTAAAATATAACCATGGGCGCCATGTACTTCAACTCCATTGTAACCACTTTTTTGTGCTCGTACGGCAGCTGCAATAAAATCGTCGCGTAATTGGTGCACTTCATGTAAGGACAAACCGCGTGCGTTATGTTTTTCAATCGGTGACGCACTCACCGGTTGCTGGTGAATTTGATCTTCTGGAGAGCGCATTCCGGCATGATGCAATTGGATTATGGCTAAACTGTTGTTGGCTTTTATGGCGGCGGTTAAACGTTGGTGGCCTTCAATATGTGTATCATCATAAATACCCAATTGCCCCGGAAATCCTTTACCTACAAATTGTACGTGGGAAGCACAGGTCATGGTTAATCCAAAACCACCTTCTGCTCGCATTGTTAGCCACCGATATTCTTCATCGGATAGTGTTCCATCAGCGTGACTTTGGGTGTTAGTCAGTGGTGCTAGCATAAATCGATTAGGCATACTGGCGCCGTTTTTGAATGTCACTCGAGTATTAGTTTGGGGCATATTATCATTATCTTTTATTAAATTTTAGAGGGGTAACTATTTTTTTTGTTAAGATGAAAATGTTGATGTGAGTCGCGCCAATCCTAATAACTTCGTTTATATAATAACGCATGCTTTTCAGTATGTAATCAAAACAACAACCGTTATGAAAAGTATCCTACGGTGCTAAAGTATCCTGTGTTGCTAAAGCATTCTAATATACTGAAGCGCCATCAGTTCTTTCGCTGGTATCGGTTTACTAAAATAATATCCTTGTGCGTAGTCACACCCTAATTCTTCTAATAAAGTAAATTGGTCACGTGTTTCGACGCCTTCAGCAACAACAACTAAACGTAAGCTGTGGGCCATAGCTATTGTTGCTTTTACTAGGTCATAGTCTTCGTTGTTTAGTGCTATGCCTTCAATAAAGCTCTGATCTATTTTTAGTACATCGAAGGAATATTGGCGTAAATAGCTTAATGAAGAATATCCAGTTCCAAAGTCATCCATTGATAACTTTATCCCCAGTTTATGAAGCTCAAGCAGTGATTCATCAATATAAGACTTACCTATCATTAACACTCCTTCGGTAATTTCAAATTCTAAATTTTCAGGACTAATATTGGTATTACAAAGGGATTCTTTAATGAAATTGATTAACTCGGTATCTCTGAATTGACGAGGAGAAAAATTCACCGCCATTGTATAATCCTGTTGATGAATATGCTGCCACTCGCTCAAAACGTGGAGTGCTTGCTCAATCACATATTTTCCAATAGGAACAATTAAACCAGTTTGTTCTGCAATTGGAATAAATTCATCTGGAGTAATATTACCCAGGATTGGGTTATGCCACCGAAGTAAGGCTTCTGCACCAGCCATCCTGCCATTTTTAATATTTAATTGAGGCTGATAATAAACTTCAAATTCATTCCGTTCTAGAGCGCCATGCATTTGCCCTTCAATTTCAAAACGACGTGTCATGATGAGATTCATTTCTTTAGTAAAAAATGAATATGTATTGCGCCCCAGTGCTTTTGCTTGATACATGGCGGTATCTGCATTACGCAATAAATCAGAGGCAGAACTGCCGTTTTCAGGATAAATAGCAATGCCAATACTTAACGTTAGGATTAGCTCTCTGCCATCAATTTGAAAAGGCTCTCTAAAAATTTTGAGTAAATTCTCTGCGATATCCAACGCATTAATGTCATCCGTTAGCGCCCGCAGTAATACAATAAACTCATCACCGCCTATGCGACCAACGGTATCTTCTTTTCGAACTGCAAGGTTTAATCTGTTGGCAGTTTCAATAAGGAGTTTATCCCCCGCCTCATGACCTAATGAATCATTAACTGTTTTGAAATCGTCTAAGTCTAGAAAAAGTACTGCCGTTTTTTCACTATTTCTTTGAGCTTCATTTAGCATTTGTGATAGCCGATCAAGTGATAAAAAACGATTAGGCAACGAGGTTAAGGTGTCAAAATAAGCATGTTTGCGTATTACTTCGTTAGATTTATGTTGTTCAGTAATATCTCGAACAATCACAACTACCTGTTTATCTGCTTTTAAGTAAATAATTCTTGCTTCAAAGTAGATCAAGCCATGCGGTACATTTAGCTCATACTCAAAACTTGATACACCTCCTTGTTCTTTTGCTTTTGTGATGTGAGTTGTCAGCTTGCTAGACACGTTATCAGGCAACAACCCCGCCATTGGTTTGCCAATAAAATCTTTAGGTGAAATGTACAGCTTTTTTTTATTACTAGCATGATAGTCAGTGATAGTCCCATCTTCTTTCATCAAGAAAAATATGTCGGGTGTTACTTCAAATATGGCTTTAAGCATATTTTCTTTAAATATCACTTGGGCTTGAGCGTGTCTAATTTCAGCTAAATTAATATCAATACAATACATTTGTTTTTTATTGTATTGATTAGTGAGCATCACATGGCTTGAAAAAACATTGACCTCGTTACCGTTTTTATTGCACAAAGTCTTTTCTTCTGGAGAGATTTCAATACCTTTTTGGAGCCAATCACTATGCGCAGCAATAACAAGAGCACGCATAGATTGTGGAATAATGAGCTCTTCTAATTTTTTCCCTAGTGCCTCTTCTTTGGTATAGCCATAGAGTAATTCGCTGCCGACATTCCAATAAATAACTCTGCGCTCTTCATCGTATCCCTGAACAGAAATAGCATCCACAGCATCGAATAATTGATGAATAGAATCAATTGTCGGTTTTTGATGATTTAATATATCGTTAATTTGAGTGCTTCCATGTGAGTTAAATTCAGAACACTGTATCTCTCATATTAGACTGTAATTATTAAAATTTCCTTATAAAAATCGTTATAAAGCCGGTGAAAACACCTTAATATTACCTATATAAGGTAATTTACTTTTTTATTGCGCTACCGAATATTAGACCTTTGGATTAGCTACTGTTATAAAATAGCAAACAATCTACATAAAAATTGCACAATAAATCACAAACTTTACAGACCGACTAGGTTGATTCAATTATGATAATGTTAATTCATTCACATTATTTTGCTTTAGGTTGCTCATGACACTACCATTTTCACTATTAGATCTTGCTCCGATTGCCGAAGGATCGAGTATTGCCGACGCGCTAGATAATTCACGCCGATTGGCGATACATGCCGAAAAAAGTGGTTACCATCGTATTTGGTTAGCCGAGCATCATGGTATGCATGGGGTTGCGAGTTCGGCGACAGCTGTTGTGCTTGGTCATATTGCGGCAGCCACAACTAGTATCAGAATTGGTTCAGGTGGTGTTATGTTACCCAACCATTCGCCATTAGTCATAGCAGAACAATTCGGCACCTTGGCAACGTTGTTTCCGGGGAGAGTCGATTTAGGTTTAGGTCGCGCTCCAGGCACGGATATGGCGACTGCCAGAGCGCTAAGGCGCAACCTTCATTCTGATGTAGATAGCTACCCTGAGGATATTCGCGAATTACAGCATTACTTAGCTGCACCGCAAGGTGAACAGCACATAATTGCCATTCCAGGTGCCAATACGCATATTCCACTGTGGTTATTAGGGTCGAGTTTATATAGCGCCCAACTAGCCGCTAAGTTTGGCCTGCCTTATTCTTTTGCTTCTCACTTCGCACCCGACCAATTATTTGATGCAATCAATATCTACCGCTCAACTTTTCAAGCATCGACGCAATCTGACAAATCCTATGTGATGGCAGGCATGATGGCTGTCGTCGCAGATACAGACGAAGAAGCTAAGTATTTGTTTACCTCGGTACAACAGCAGTTTATGAATATGCGCCGGGGTGTTAATCGTCCTTTTGCCAGGCCTGTAGATGACCTCTCACACATTTGTTCTGATGCAGACCAAGCGATGCTGTCACACATATTACGCTATGCTGTGGTTGGCTCGCCTACGACCGTTGCAGACAAGCTACAGCAGTTTGTCGAGACCACTGAGGTCGACGAATTAATAGTATCGATGCCAATACATGATATTGAGGCGCGTTTAAAAAGTGCTCAAATGCTAGCGCAAACAGGATTAATGAGTAGATAAGCGGTATTGTTTCTCCTCTTTACGCTGAATATAATAGTTAAGCTGTTTAACTTTTGTATTGATGTTGCACTTAAATAGAACCGCTTTGCAAACTATGTTATTAATAGTACTGGATTAACTCCGAGCTTTCAGACCTAACTCCTAAAGACAAGGTTTGCTGGCCGCGATACGGATGTTCACATCGATAGTTATCGCCAGGGTTGTAAGAGAAATCGCGCAGCCTCCCCTAAGTAGTACATAATTTTGTGTGGCTACTTCATTTTGGAAAGGTGTTAGTGATATGTTAGAAGATAAATTTGGGCGCCGCTTCCACTACTTGCGGCTGTCTATAACAGATGTATGCAATTTTAGTTGTGAGTATTGCCTGCCTAATGGTTACCAATGCGATACCCCGAGAGACTTTCTGAAACTCGATGAAATTGGTAAAATCGCTAGGGCATTTGCTAACCTTGGTACCAGCAAAATCCGTATCACTGGCGGAGAGCCTTCGTTGCGCAAAGATTTGCCGCAGATAATTCAGACCTGTGCCAGCACACCCGGTATTGAGCACGTTGCGATTACTTGTAACGGTTACAAGCTTCCAGAGCAAATTAGCAGTTGGGTTGATGCCGGATTAACGTCATTGAATGTCAGTATTGATAGTCTGGATCCTCGTATGTTTGAGGCAATCACTGGGCATGACAAATTGCAAACTATTATGAACGGTATCGAGCTAGCACTTGAGCTAGGCATCAAGGTTAAAGTCAACGCGGTATTGATGCGTCATTTTAACCATAAAGAACTTGATAGTTTTTTGAATTGGATAAAAGAAACGCCGGTCACATTACGTTTTATTGAGCTGATGCAGACGGGGGATAACAAGCTCTTTTTTGACCAAAATCATACCTCAGGTTTACCGATAAAAGAACGTCTACTTGATAATGGGTGGCAGCAAATTACGCAGGGTAAAACTGCGGGTCCAGCCCAAGAATTTACTCACACTGATTACAAAGGAAACATTGGGCTTATCATGCCCTACAGTAAAGACTTTTGTGCTACTTGCAACCGATTACGTATTTCGGCCGTGGGGAAACTACACCTGTGTTTGTTCAGTGAGCAGGGACTCGATATTCGTGCGTTTTTGCAGGATAAGTCTGAACAGCGCCTGCAAGATGAGTTAGTGACTTTACTAGGGGACAAAAAATCTACTCATTTCCTGCATGACGGCTATACTGGCGCCACAAAACACCTCGCCATGCTTGGTGGTTAATACTGGCGCGACAAAACACCTTCGATTACAAGGACAGTGAACCACATCCCAGACCTATGTAATAGAGATTGGTTTTACTGAGTCTATGGCCATTAAACTGATGGCTTGACCAATCCATTATTCTGCATAATCGCTTTAATTTCATCAATACTTGCCGGATCATCGATGGTTGAAGGCACGATAAATTCCTCATTTTCGGCTATTTGGCGCAACAACTTACGCAGTATTTTACCGGATCTAGTTTTTGGTAAACGCTCCACAATGAGTATTTGCTTCAAGCATGCTACCGCGCCTATTTCTTTGCGTACCATGGCGACAAGTTCTGCTTGCAGGTCCGCTTCACTTATATCAACGCCATCTTTTAATAGAGTTAATCCAACAGGGACTTGGCCTTTAAGACTATCGTAAACGCCTATTACAGTGCACTCTGCTACCGCATCATGCGCGGCTAAAATCTCTTCCATTTCACCCGTTGATAAACGATGGCCTGCAACATTAATGACATCATCGGTGCGGCCCATAACAAACAAATATCCGTCTTCGTCCATATAACCGCCATCGCCAGAACAATAATATCCGGGGTATTCAGTTAAGTAACCAGATGCAAAGCGATCAAAATCGCCCCAAATGGTGGCTAAACAACTTGGCGGTAAGGGTAACTTAATCGCAATTGCACCCTGTGTATTAGGTGGTAAAGGCTTACCACTTGCATTGAGTATTTGTACATTAAAACCAGGGACAGGTTTGGTTGCCGAGCCGGGTTTGGTCGGTAGCCTTTCTATACCTATTAAATTTGAAGCGATAGCCCAGCCAGTTTCTGTTTGCCACCAGTGGTCAATAACCGGTTTTCCGGTTTTTTGTTTGGTCCATTCGTAGGTTGGGGGGTCGAGACGCTCACCTGCCATAAACACGCTTTCTAAACAGGATAGGTCGTACTTCTCTAATAATTTAGCGTCTGGGTCTTCTTTGCGAATAGCTCTAAATGCGGTTGGAGCAGCAAAAATGGCTTTTACTTTATACTCTTCAATGACTCGCCAAAATGCACCTGCATCGGGGGTTCTTACCGGCTTTCCTTCATAAACTACTGTAGTGCAGCCATGCAATAGTGGCGCGTATACAATATACGAGTGGCCAACTACCCAGCCAACATCTGACGCAGCCCAAAATACATCACCCGGTTGCATGTTGTAGACTGCCGACATCGAGTACTTTAAGGCAACAGCATGCCCACCATTATCACGTACAACGCCCTTAGGCTTGCCTGTGGTACCCGATGTATAAAGTATATAAAGAGGGTCCGTTCCGCTAACGCTAACACAATCCGCCATTTTCGCAGTTTTTACGGCTTCAGCCCAGTCAATATCGCGACCTTCTTGCATGCTAGCAATACACTGTTCACGCTGCAGTAATATTACCTTTGTAGGCTTATGAGTCGCAATCTCGATGGCCCTATCAATCATTGGCTTATATTCAATGATGCGGTTAATTTCGATTCCGCATGACGCAGTGATTAATAGCTTCGGTTGAGCATCGTCGATACGCACGGCAAGTTCGTTAGCAGAAAAACCGCCAAATACGACCGAATGCACTGCGCCTATTCTGGCAGCTGCAAGCATTGCAATGACCGCCTCGCTAATCATTGGCAGATAAACCACCACTCTATCACCTTTACTCACTCCATTAGCTTGCAATAGGCCGGCAAAACGAGCCACTTTATCGAGTAACTCAGCATATGTTAATTGCATTTTTGTGTCGGTAACCGGTGAATCATAGATGAGCGCTATTTGCTCGCCGCGACCCTCGGTCACATGATGATCTAAGGCCATATAACAAGTATTCATTTGAGCATCAGCAAACCACCTTTTCATGCCATTTTCGTCATCAGATAAGATTTTTTCAGGCGCTTTAAACCAAGGTAATTGCTTTGCTTTGTCGGCCCAAAATGTTTCTGGCGAGTCAATTGATGCTTTATATTCCGTTGCGTAAGACATGACTATTTACCTTCCTAAATAATTGTAGATGACCGCACTGCGAGAGACGGTTGCAAGCGACTGCAATCTGCTAAGTACTTCCTAATTTATGTATTACCATAATACAAAGAAGGAAAGGGTGATATGCGACTTCAGTTTGATTTGACGATATTTATTTGCATGTTAGCATCACTTCATTCATCTCTGTCGGCAAGACCCTTGTGCTTTTAAAGCTAAAACCATTTTATCCTCTCATGTTTTTACTCATATGGAGCGCGGGTTATGCCATGGGGAAACTCGCCTTAGTATATACGCAACCCTTAAATTTGCTCGCATTTCGATTTTTCGGGGCTTTCTTAGTGCTGACTCCTATCGTCATATTATGGCGCTTACCTATTCCTAACTTTCGCCAATCTTATGCGCTTATTGGAACCGGATTATTTTTACATATAGGCCATTTTGGTAGTATTTACGTGGGTATGAAACTAGGTGCCAGCGCCAGTATTATGGCCCTATTTGCTGCTTCGCAGCCGGTATTAATCATTATTGCCAGTGCGTTACTTGCGCGTAAAGTACCGGCTTGGAATATATGGGCAAGCTTGTCTTTAGGACTGTTTGGTGCAATGCTTATTATTGGTGTAAATATGCAGGGAAACCAAGGATATTTACTGGGTGCAATTCTTGGTTTTACCGCAGTTGTTGGATTATCAATTGGTCAGGTAATTGAAAAACAGCGTAAATTAGGTGTGCACCCCATCGTAGCCACATGGGTGCAATATGCCTTTGCATCGGCTATCTCTATTCCATTTGCTTTAGCATTTGAAGGACTGGTTTTTGAAAGTACATTACCTTTTTTGGGGGCTGTAGCCTTTTTAGTGTTCGGCAATTCGATTATAGGCATCCTCTTAATGTTCAGCATGGTAAGACAAGGTTCTATTACCAAGGTAGCGTCGATTATGTTTATGGTGCCTGCAGTGGGGGCACTTATCGCGTGGTTGGTAGCCGATGAAGTACCAAAATTAATTGCTATTCCCGGCTTTATACTTGCAATGCTTGGAGCACTTTGGACTAATCGAATAGCTAATAAAGCGTTGCTAAAAAATAACCTTCAATGAAATCGCAATTTACCCGAGTTTAGACATTGAGGTGACGCATAAAGTGGAGTAACGTTAATATCAATATAAAACATATTCTTGAGATACTGCAATCATCTTCGTATGCTGCAGCTCTGGGGGAATAATCGATTAGCAAAATGGAGAATGAATGATGATGGATGCTTGTGACGTTCCGGGTTTAATGCCAATAGATCAAGCTATGCAATTGATTATGGACACCATCAAACCTTTTTCTGAAGTGACAGATTGTCATATTAGCGACGCTCTAGATAGAGTGATCGCGCAAGATATTATTTCACCGATTAATGTTCCAGCATATGACAATTCAGCAATGGATGGATATGCGTTGAGTTATGCAAGTTTTTTAACTTCTAAAACATTAACACAAGTAGGTAAAAGCTTTGCCGGTAATAGTTTTGAAGGGGCTATAAAACCAGGCCAATGTGTACGAATTATGACCGGCGCTCAAATTCCTGAGGGCGCAGACACTGTCGTTATGCAGGAGAATACAACGGCTAATGAAGACCAAATAACTTTTTTCGACGCCTGCCAAGGTGACGCCATTCGACCGGCAGGTGATGACATTCAAAAAGGGGCTGTTGTTCTGCAAGTTGGTGCCAGAATATCACCCATCGATATTGGTTTACTCGCGTCTTTAGGTATTGCTAATATTCCTGTGTATCGTCAATTGAAAGTCGCTGTTTTTTCAACGGGTGACGAACTTTTAGCTGTAGGTAGCCCGCCTCGCGACGACAGAATATTTGATACCAATCGGCCAATGCTGGTGGCAATGTTGTCAAGATTAGGCGCCGAGGTAATGGATTTAGGTATTATTGTTGATGATAAAGATAAAATTAGAGCTGCATTTGAATATGCGAATAAACATGCTGATTGCGTCGTAACAAGTGGCGGTGTGTCAGTTGGTGAAGCCGACTATACACGCGAAATACTAGAAGAATATGGCACTATAGACTTCTGGAAACTAGCTATTAAACCGGGTAAGCCACTCGCCTTTGGGCGGCTTTCAGATAGTATATTTTTTGGGTTGCCAGGCAATCCAGTATCTTCAGCGGTCACGTTTGACCAAATAGCTGCTCCTGCTTTAAGTTATTTAGCCGGATGTAAGGTAACAACGCCAACTTTTTTGCCAGCAATAGCAGCAACATCCTTTAAAAAACGACCAGGGCGTACCGACTATCAAAGGGCAAATTACTTTGTAAACGAACAAGGTGAAATATTTGTAGCAACTGTCGGCTCACAGAGCTCGGGGGTACTCTCATGTTTTACAGAAAGTAACTGTTATGCAGTGCTTGAAAATCAGAGAGGAAATGTAGCTAAGGGTGAGACGGTCCGAATATTGCCCTTTACGAACTTAATAAGTTAGCTTTATTTATCAGCTGAATATTTTAGTGATTGATTCTGAGCAAAAATAGAAATTAAATGAAAAACAAAACACTGACAACTAAGCAAGCATTGCGTTATAGCCGTCAAATCTTGCTTATGGGCTTTGACTTAGATAAACAAGAAATCCTAATAAATAGCCGTGTCTTAATGATCGGAGCCGGTGGATTAGGTTGTGCTGCATCTCAATATCTGGTTGCCGCAGGTATTGGTAAAATAACAATTGTTGATGATGACATTGTTGAGGCAACTAACTTGCAACGTCAAGTTTTGCATTTTGAAAACAGCATAGGTGACAAGAAAGTTGAGTCGGCCCGCCGAACATTGAGTGGCATTAATCACTTTGTTGATATTCAAATTATAGATAGAAGACTAAGCTCAGATGAACTCGACGCACTCGCTCTTCAACATGATTTGATTTTAGATTGTAGTGACAACCTTGAGACTCGAAATTTACTCAACGACGTTTGTTATCGCAGCGGTATACCGCTTGTTTCTGGCGCTGCAATAAGAATGGAAGGGCAGATATTTTGCGCTATACCGTGCCTTAAAAGTGCCTGTTATCGTTGTGTCAGCCATTTTTTTGGAGAACAAAATCTGAGTTGCGTTGAATCTGGAGTGATGTCGCCAGTTGTTGGTATTGTTGGTGCATCTCAAGCCAATGAAGCGATTAAAATTTTAACTCAATTTGGGCAGCCATCGATCAATAAACTGCAAATCTTTGATGCGATGACCTCAACTTGGGAAAGCTTTAAAGTAAATCCTTTACCCCAATGTAAAACTTGTTCTTCGACATGACTAAGCGCATTTTGGTCATCATTACTTCACTCGGTTACACCTATAATCCCCATAACGGCATAAATTTTACTTGTCCCGTTTTGTTGGGATTCAAACATGACGTTATCGGCTGCCTGCAACAATGCTTCAGATGAACCACCGCCAGCAGGGGCTGCAACGGCATAACAAATAGTACAGCTTAAATCACTTCCGGTAATAGCTAGCTCACCGTTGTCGAATTGGCTCATGATTTGATTAGCTTTAAGTGTTGCGCCATCGTGTCCACAATCTGAAAGTAATACTGCGAATTTGTCATTACTTAACGTTGCAACCAAATCACCTGGACGATTTCCAGCAGACGCTAAACCGCCAGCAACGGCGGCGATGGTGGCAAAATATTTGTCATTACCCTCGTTCTTGCGGATGCTATTAAGATTGTCTACGTGAATCGTTAATAGCGTTAAGTGATGCCAATATCTTGCACAACGTGCCCACTCAACTTCTAACACCTCTTTAAATTTTGCAGCATTGGGTAAATGAGTCAGCGGATCGATAAAAATGAGTGATTCTAATTTTTTGGTTTTACGATACAACGCTATATGCTTGCGAAGACGCGCAATAAGCTCGGCCATCATGGGCGGTTTTGCTATAAAATCAGAACCACCCAGTTCAAAGGCTTGATATCTTATTGATGGATCAGTGATGGATGAAACAAAAATAATAGGAAGGTCTTGAATGAATTGAGTTTCTCTAATTCGATTGCAAAGTTGAAAACCGTCTTCGTTGGGCATCATGATATCGAGAATAATGGCGTCTGGAAGCGGGGCGCTATGCAGTAGTTCCCAGGCTGTGTGAGCATCTGGTGAAAATGAGACATCAAAATCTTTGCCCAGGCCATTTAGATAGACCTTTAGTTCTATCTCGCTGTCGTCGATAACTAACACTCTATAGTTAGTTTGCTCAGGGATGCCTTCTTTATGCAATACATTGCCCATATTCATACTCAGATCAAATTCGCTTGGCGAAGTTAGTGAGTGACCACTATTAACTACGTAGATCCATTGGAAAGCGTTTACTATTAATTTGTTCTAACTAACATAGCATGGTATTTACAAATAATTAACATTTAAATATTACATCCCACAAACAAAAAAACACAAAACAATTAGTAACACAGCTAAACTTCATTATAATACGCGACCGACCTTTTTTAAGTGTTTGGGCTTCTTTGTATGTATTGTTATTTTTGATGGGGTGGTGCTGTTATGACAACAAATAATGTTGAATGGTCGATTGAAGACGCTGAGCGCACTTACGGCGTATCTAGCTGGGGTGGCGGCTACTTTAAGATAGGTGAAAATGGTAACATTCAAGTTTCCCCTGATCCTAAAAATCAAAATATAAAGATCGACTTTAAGTCGGTGGTTGATGAAATTACCTTAGAGGGTATTCAGTTTCCTGTGGTTATTCGATTCCACGACATTTTGCGCTCGCAAGTTGTAGGTATAAATGAATGCTTTAATAAAGTAATAGCAGAAGCGAATTATAAAGGCCAATACAACGGTGTTTATCCAATCAAAGTCAACCAAACCCGTGAAGTGGTTGAAGAAATTGTTGACGCTGGTGCACCCTATGATTATGGCCTTGAAGCAGGTTCGAAGTCTGAATTGTTAGCGGTACTTGCATACAATACTAATGCCAATTCGTTAACTATCTTAAATGGATATAAAGACGAAGAATTCATTCGGTTATCATTGCTCGGCAGGAAGTTAGGTCGCAAAGTTGTTGTTGTTATTGAGAAATATTCAGAACTACATTTACTGATTAGAATATCAAAAGAATTAAATATCGAACCTATCATTGGTTTGCGTTCAAAAATGTCAGCGTTAGGCAAAGGCAAGTGGCAAGGTTCCAGTGGTGATAGAGCTAAGTTTGGACTCACTATCCCTGAAATTATTAATTCTGCTAAGCTTCTTGAAAAAGAAGGTATGGGTCATACACTTAAGCTACTGCACTTTCATATCGGTAGCCAGTTAACTGATATCCGTGCAATTAAAGATGCAGTGAACGAAAGCGCCCGTATTTATGCTGACTTACATAAGATGGGCTTTGCACTCGAGTATGTTGATGTCGGTGGTGGTTTAGGGATCGATTATGATGGAAGTAAGTCAACTAACGATTCGTCGCGCAATTATAGTCTGAACGAATACGTTGCCGACGTTGTTTACGGCATGAAAGAGGTATGTGACCTTGAAGGTGTGCCGCACCCAAATTTGGTTACTGAAAGTGGTCGCGCAATCACCGCTCATCATAGTTGTGTCGTTACTGAAATTGTCGGTGAAATTAAAGCCGACGGTGCAATGCTAGATACCTCGTTTACTGAGGGTGAACATGTTCTATTGAAGAATATGCGTGAGTTGCTGCATTTTTTGACAACCGATCTGAACCTTCAAGAAGTCTACAACGATGCTTGTGAATGGAAAGAAAAAGCGGTCAGTGCGTTTAAATTACGTGTTATATCTTTGGAAGAACTTGGCAAAATTGAAACCTTGTATTGGCAAATAATGCGTCGACTACAAGTGCTTTATCGAGACGTCGAGTTCGTGCCAGAAGGTTTGCAGCATTTAGATTTTTCATTGTCATCACAATACTTATGTAACTTTTCGATTTTCCAATCGGCAGCTGATACATGGGCTATTGATCAGTTACTGCCTGTTGTGCCTTTGACTGGTATGAATAAGCGGCCCGATATTAACTGTTCTTTAGTCGACATTACTTGCGATAGTGATGGCAAAATTGACCAGTTTATTGTTGATCGTCAATTGCAAAATATCATGCCTATCGCGTCCTTAGAGCCGGGTCAAAAAGCCTATTTAGGTTTATTCTTAACCGGCGCATACCAAGACGTTATGGGTGATATGCATAACTTGTTTGGTCGTGTGAATGAAGTGCATATTTTCAGTGATGATGATGATCCAGAAGATTTTTACATTGAAGAATTCGTTGCGGGTTCATCGGTGCAAGACGTATTGACGATAATGCAATACAACCCAAGCGCGATGGCAGTTGATGTTAAACGTCAAATTGACAAAGAAGTGGCTAACGGTCAAATACCTCCGCGTGAAGGTGTTAAGTGGACCGATTTTTATGAGAATTGTTTGAAGGGTTATACCTACCTAAAAACCTCATAATGCACCATAAACAAGAGCTCTTATTTTTTTGAGCTCTTGTTTTTAAACTTCCAACTTCCAAGTTTCTACTTTCAACCATCCAACCATCCAACCAACCATCCAACCATCCAACCAAAGAGAAACCATCCAACCATCTAACCAAAGAGCATCCATTCAAAGAGCCCGACAAATGTCCACTCCTAAATTTATGATAGTTCAAAAGTTGCTAGTATTTACTTTTTTAATGTCTGCTAACGCAGCTATCTTATACGCCTCTATTTGTTGCTTCCAAAATGTTGCGGTTAGCTTATTGATAGAGTTAGATTCTGCATTCATTAATAAGGCATAACCCACACCCAATTGCGGTGAGAATGCGACATCGGCGCGGTAACCTTGAACCCAGCCACCATGATAAATAATCTCAATCTCATCAACGTTATAAATTCGCCAGCCTAAACCATAGTGTGCGTCTGTCAGTTGCTTTCGCCACTCGCGACGATAAAGCTCGCGCTTCGTCTGTACCCGCGGTTTTGTGAGCGTCTCAATCATGTTTTTATCAATAATGTCAGGGTACTCTAGTAGCATTGCCTTTAACCAAATCTCCATATCCGCAGCGCTAGCATTAACTCCTGCTGCAGGTGAATATTTGTAATAATTATCTTTCACTCGAACGCTTACCCATTTGTTTTTATCGATAGCTGCGTGAGGCTTTGCCCATTTTTTGGATGCCATTAGGGCTTTTCTTCCAACGCTTGCTGTTGGCATTTTCAACGGTATGATAATGCTTTTGGTTATCTCTTCTGCAAAGGATGTTTTTTGCTGACGATAATACTCCTCAAGCACACCAAAAAATGTATTTTGATATGTGTAGCAAATACCGGGTTTGCATAACGAATCTAGTTTTTCTAAATGCTGCAATACGCGTGGTAGCTTGTAATTAGCTTCAATTAAATTGTCATAAGCATTGGGTATAAAACCCGTAGATTGGCCTATGAGATGCTGCAATAAAATCGGTGTATCGATGTAATTATCAAACGTGTAGTTAGGAAGTAATTCTTGTAGCGAGTTTTGCCAATTCAGCTTTTTCTCTTTGATTTGCTGCGCCATAAATACAGCGGTGAATGTTTTTGAAACCGAGGCTAATCTAAATACCGTTTCTTTATCTATTGATGTCCCCGACTTTTCTGTCTTTCCATAAAACTCAAATCGCGTAGGCTGATTTGGAGCGACCATGACAAATGCTAAGCCAGGCAGTTTCTTTTTCTTCGCTGTAGCCTTTAGTTGATTCGCAAAATCATCCACCCAAGTGTCAGCGCAAACAGGGAATGAAAGAGAGAGAACTAACACTGTTAACGCAATGAAAGATTTAGATAATTGCAAGCTTGACCACTTTTCTTATTATTAAAGGAGCATTATCAGCTAATTAGCCCTGTGAATTCAACTTAAGTTTAATTCATGACCAATTAGCAATGATGAAATCAAGACTTCTTCCGAAAACAAGGTGTTTTAATTCACATAGGGGGTAAACTATTATTTGCAGGTTGTGACAGGCTCATTTCTAACATAAATCAAACAGGAAAGTTAATATGGATATTCAATCGGCAGGTTATCCACAGTATGCTAATTTGTACAAAAGTATCGTTGTAACATCGCATGGATTTTTAACGGTGTTTGCAAATGACAGCGCGGTCAAAGCAATTGATTTTAGCGATACGCATCCGCTTGCAAATGAAAATAAAATATCAAAGCTTGCAGCCAAACAACTATCAGAATACATTGCCAACAAACGCGATGGTTTTGATTTGCCGCTTGATCCTGATGGTACCGACTTTCAGAAACAAGTGTGGCAAGCGTTACAGGATATTCCTTTCGGAGTAACTGCAAGTTATTTGGATATTGCATTAGCGATAGGTAACAAAAAAGCCTGTCGAGCTGTTGGCGCCGCGAATGGTAAAAATCCCATCCCTATTATCATCCCTTGTCATCGAGTCATCGGAAAAAATGGTAAACTAACAGGATATGCCGGTGGCTTGGAACGTAAAGCTTATCTACTCGCACTTGAATCAAAAGCAGAGTAATTGAAACAAAAGGACGACATTGAAAACTTCTCACTTAATTGAATTATTGGTTTTAGGTGCAATTTGGGGTGCTTCATTTATGCTAATGAAGTCTACCGTGCCCGCTTTCGGGGTATTTGCACTAGTTGAAGTTCGGGCAACTTTAGCTGCATTATTTCTTCTACCGGTAGTCTATTTTACTCGTCAATGGGCTGACTTATCCAGAAATTGGATTAAGTTACTGGTCGTTGGAGCAATCAACACTGCTATTCCTTTTTGCTTGTTTTCCTATACTAGCCTGCATTTAGATGCAGGATTAACCTCGATATTGAACGCAACGGCGCCGATGTTTGGGGCAGTCATCGCTTATTTCTACTTGCAAGATCGCATTGGTGTGCACGGTGTTATTGGCACTTTCCTCGGCTTTTTAGGCGTTGTGGTTATTAGTCAAGATACTCACTCTGCTAGCCCTGTCACTTTGCTACCGGTCTTAACTGCACTAGCCGCAACATGCTGTTATGGCCTTGCCGCCTGCTTTATGAAGAAACATTTAGGTGGTGTAAAGCCTTTCGCTATAGCAGCAGGAAGTCAGGTGTTCGCAGCTTTATTACTATTTCCTTTCGCTTTTTATACCTGGCCTGAAGTTAACCCCGATGCAAGCACTTGGGGGGCTGCTTTGGTCCTAGCTATCGTCTGCACAGGAGTTGCTTACATTATGTATTTTGACCTTATTGCGAAAATAGGCGCATCACAAGCCATGACGGTGGGCTACTTAGTTCCAATGTTTGGTATTTTGTGGGGCATGGTTGTGCTGGGCGAAGTGCTCTCAACGTATGCCATGATTGGCGGTAGTTTAATTATTGCGGGGGTGATGATTACTACCGGTATTTTGAAGCGGCTGCGCGCAAAAGCACGTTAATAGCTTGTCTTAAAAATCGACGATTTTATCCAAAGAGTGGCTTGTTTTCAGATTATCTAACGCAGGCTTTAGGCGTAAAACGGCAGAGACAAAACTGTCTTCTTCGCTTAGTTTTACTTTGCAGGTTGAGAATTTAAGTACATCTTGTTGTTTTTCACATTCTGTTTGAATAGTGGCCAAGCTATGACGCATATTCTCCATAAACCTCGCGCTTTCTTTGTTATTTGTATTTTGTAATAAAATAAGCCACTGACTTTCATTAACCTTTCCAAGCTCGCTTTCACTATTAAAATTTTGCATCGACTCCAGCAGACATTCAGAAACTTTTGTGCCTACACCATTTAGCACAGGTAAGTTTATCGTAGTAATGGGCCGTTGATAAAAGTCATTAAGTTGAATAAGTATCAGATAGGCATCGTCTGTATAAGCTTTGGAATCGATAAGGTATTTTATTTTTTCATCAGACTGCATTTTGCAATAAGGTAAAACTAATCCATCAGTTTGCATGTCTTTGCGGAAGTAATATAAAAGGTTGTAAATAATCAAAAATAGTAAAAAAATAACCACTAGCACGCTAATTGCCGAAATCATAAAGCCGTTACTAATTTCAATCTGTTGTTCATTTAGTGGAGACAATAACAACATCGTCCAGTTAAATAAATCGAGGTTGACCTGAGCTATCAAGATATCTTGTTCGTTAATATTGATCAATTGATTGTTAATATCCTCAACTGAAGCATCCTGTGCCAATGCTAGTTCTGAGTCAATGCCCATTTGGTTAATAATTTGTTTATACTAAGTAAGCTCTTTTAGATTGCTAAAATTTGAGTTACTCGGGTTTAATGTAGGGTCAGAAGAGAGCATAACTTTGCCCTTCGGGTCCATAAAAATAAAGTCATGAGCATATGTCGCTTTCTGTGCTGCGAACACCTCGATAAATTGAGATAGACTTTTGGCAACACCAAAAAAGCCGATGAATTGATTGTTTTCATCAAATATTTTTATATCAATAAAGAAATGTGTATCTTCCCATTTACCCATATCACCGACCGATGTTTCAGGCATGTCACGGTATTTGAAGTACCAATTTACTTTACCTTCAACAAGCTTAATGGTTGAACCATCGGAGTTGTATTGCATTCGTTGTTTTTCTAAGGCAACGAAAAACCCCATGTCAAATTCTTGTTGAAGTCGTTTAAGCGTGTCAAATATTTTTGCTTCATTGAAGCTAGCATCATTAGCTGCAGAAAACTGCATGATATCTTTTAGCTCTTGTGATTTACTCAGTGTTTCAGCTATATGCAGAGGTTGTATGATTTGATGAACAACAAGCTTTACGGCAGGCGAAAGAGAAGTTTGATGAGCGCGGCTTTGTTCAGCCACTATCTTGGTAATACTGAAGTGTATTAGTGTAACGATGGAAACGACGACAATCACAAACAAAACTAAGATACTGCGATGAAGTGTACGAAAAATATTCATTAATTGGGAGTCAGTTAACATCTTGTAATTTGTTGTGCATGATAGGATGAATAGTGAGCAAAGTCTACTGACAAGGGCTTTCTAATTAGATACACTATGCCTCTAATTAGAAAGGAATTACCTATGCCATTGAGCGTTATTATCCTTGCAGCAGGCAAGGGAACAAGAATGAAGTCGTCGTTACCTAAAGTATTGCATCCTATTGCTGGTAAGCCAATGGTCGAGCATATTATTGATGCAGCAAAAGAACTTGATTGCGGCAATATCAACCTTGTATATGGCCATGGCGCTGATTTACTCGAAAAAGCGCTCGGTCACCATCAAGTGAATTGGTGCCTACAAGCCGAACAGTTAGGCACTGGTCATGCGGTGCAGCAAGCAGTGACGCATATTCAAGATGACGAAGACGTGATGATCCTAGTCGGCGATGCCCCGCTTATCAGCAGTGCAACACTCCGACGCTTAGTAGATGCGAAAGCACAAGCCGATTTGGCGCTGTTAACTGTGCATTTGGATGACCCGACTGGTATGGGCCGCATTATTCGCGATGGTGACAACATTACCGCTATTGTTGAACACAAAGATGCAACCGATGCACAGCGCAAAATTACCGAGATAAACACCGGCATGATGTTGATGTCCGGTAAAGATCTAAAGCGTTGGTTGGGCAAATTGTCTAACAACAATTCGCAAGGCGAGTATTACCTGACCGATGTTATAGAAATGGCAGCTAAAGAAGGTAAGACTATCCGTGCCGCCCACCCTGTTTGGGATCGCGAAGTTGAAGGCGTAAACAACCGTGTTCAATTATCGTCACTGGAATCGGCTTATCAATTTCGCAATGCTGAAGCGTTAATGACTGCAGGTGTCAGTTTAGCTGATCCGCGCCGCATCGATGTTCGAGGTAAGTTAACGGTTGGGCAAGACGTCAGTATCGACATTAATGCGATTTTTGAAGGTAACGTTGATATTGGTGACAATGTAGTTATTGGTCCTAACTGTGTATTAAAAAATTGTAAAATTGGAGATGGCACTCGCATTGAAGCCTTTTCGTTGGTTGAAGATGCTGTTGTTGCACAAAATTGCAATGTAGGTCCTTACGCGCGACTTCGTCCAGGTGCTGACCTTCACGATGGCGCAAAAGTTGGTAACTTTTGTGAAGTGAAAAAATCCGTTATCGGTGAAGGTTCAAAAGTGAATCATTTAACCTACATTGGCGACGCACAAATTGGCAAAGGCGTGAACGTAGGCGCAGGTACAATTACCTGTAATTATGATGGCGTTAATAAATTTAAAACTATTATAGGTGACGGCGTGTTTGTAGGTAGCAATAGCTCTCTTGTCGCGCCTGTTATTATCGGTGAAAACGCCACTATAGGTGCGGGTTCCGTCGTCACCAAAGATGTCAATGCTGAAGATCTCGCGATTGCGAGAAGTAAACAACGTGTCATTGCAGGTTGGGAACGACCGAAGAAAAAATAACATTGCTTATCAAATAGTCTATAAACTTGCAAATCGAAATTTATTCCATATAATATCTTTTGATTTGAAATTTAAGGCTTTCGATTTTGCAAAAACGAAACACCCAGCAACGTCGCCGAGGGATCATTGAAACACTGAATGAACGTGGTGAAGTTGCTGTGGATGCGTTAGCTAAAACATTTTCAACCTCCGAAGTCACTATTCGTAAAGACCTTGCTGAGCTCGAAAATAACGGTTTGTTGTTAAGACGGTTTGGCGGTGCGGTTTTGCTTCCTAAAGAATCTTCCGAACTTTCATCTGAAAAAATTTCGAGTCGAAAGTTAGCTATTTCAGAATTAGCGGCAACGCTTATTCAAGATCACAATCGTATTATTATTGATGGTGGCAGCACAACGTCTGCACTACTGCCGCATTTACCTAAGAAACTTGGCTTAGTGGTTATGACTAACTCATTGCATGTTGCTAATATCTTATTGGAAGGGGAAAATGAACCTCAGGTATTGATGACAGGTGGTACGTGGGATGCTCAATCACATTCATTTCAAGGTCAAATGGCAGAAAGCGTGTTAAGAGCCTATAATTTCGATCAAGCATTTTTAGGTGCCGCAGGTCTTGATATTACGCGTGGGTCAACCACATTCAACGAATTAACATCCCTTAGTCGAACAATGGCTGAAGTATCAAAGCAAGTTATTGTGATGGCTGAGTCAGAAAAACTAGAAAGAAAAATACCCAATGTGGAATTGTCATGGTCGCAAATTTCCATTCTGGTTACCGATGATGGCCTCGATAAATGCGCTAAACAACAAATTGAAAAACACGGCGTAACGGTAATGTGCGCGCCTTTTGCTCGTTAAACTATTTTATTAAAAAGCAGTACTTCTGATAACTACGTTAAAGGCTTTTATAGGCACTTGAAAAGTAGTTAAAGAAGCACGCAAAGACAGATTAGGATACCAATATGTGTGGAATTGTAGGTGCAATAGCCGAACGTAACGTTGTAGAAATTTTGTTAGAAGGCTTACGCCGACTTGAATACCGTGGCTATGACTCAGCCGGTGTAGCATTGCTTGATGGTGACGGTAACTTAGAGCGCGAGCGTCAAGTTGGTAAAGTAAAAGCATTAAGTGACGCTATTGCTGAAAATCCAATTAAGGGCGCTACTGGCATTGCGCATACTCGTTGGGCGACGCATGGTGGGGTAAATCAAAAGAATGCACACCCACATGTTTCTAATGAGAGAATTGCGGTCGTACATAACGGGATTATTGAAAACTACGAAGCCTTAAGACGTGACTTACAAGCTAAAGGCTACGTGTTTGGCTCCGACACTGACACTGAAACTATTGCGCACACAGTTCATGAAGAAGTGAAAAAAGGCAAAGACTTATTGTTGGCTGTACAAGACTCCGTGAAGCAATTTCATGGTGCTTACGGCACTGTTATTATGGATAAAGAAGATTCAAACCGAGTTATAGTTGCGCGTTCAGGTAGCCCATTGGTCATTGGTTTGGGCATAGGTGAAAACTTCATCGCCTCGGATCAAATGGCATTATTACCGGTTACTCGTCGTTTTATCTTTTTAGAAGAAGGCGATGTAGCTGAAATTACTCGCACTTCAGTAACTATTTATGCTAAAAATGGTGAAAAAATAGAGCGCGAAGTTTTTGATTCTGAACTAGAACATGACGCTGGAGACAAAGGCGGATATCGCCACTACATGCTCAAGGAAATTCACGAGCAACCGAGTGTTGTTCGCAACACATTGCAAGGCCGCTTAGGTGAAAACGACTTAGTTGAAGGTATATTTGGTGCTGGTTCTGAAGAGATCCTAAAAGGCATCAAACACGTGCAAATTATTGCTTGTGGTACTAGTTATCATTCAGGCATGACTGCGCGATATTGGTTAGAGCAATACGCAAATGTGTCATGTAATGTCGAAATAGCATCAGAGTTTAGATATCGCAAATCGGTGGTGCATCCAAATAGCTTGTTAGTGACCATTTCGCAATCAGGTGAAACAGCAGATACTTTAGCTGCTCTTCGTTTAGGCAAAGAACAAGGTTACACGTCCAGTTTAGCTATTTGTAACGTACCTGGTTCGTCGCTTGTGCGCGAATCGGATATGGCATTCATGACATTAGCGGGCGCTGAAATAGGTGTTGCTTCAACCAAAGCGTTTACTACGCAGTTAACCGCTTTCTTAATGTTGACTCTTGCCCTGGGCAAATATAACGGCATGTTAGCAGTAGACAAAAAAGCCATTATTGATGGTTTGCACAGCTTACCAACTAAACTAGAAGAAACTCTGACATTAACCGATAGCATTGAGTTATTAGCGGAAGAATTTGCTGATAAGCAACACAGTTTGTTTTTGGGACGAGGGGACCAGTACCCTATTGCAATGGAGGGGGCACTGAAACTCAAAGAGATTTCTTATATTCACGCTGAAGCTTATGCCTCGGGCGAATTAAAGCATGGGCCTTTGGCACTCATCGATGATGAAATGCCAGTAATCGTTGTGGCACCAAACAACGAACTACTCGAAAAACTCAAGTCCAATGTAGAAGAAGTACGAGCTCGCGGGGGGATAATGTATGTATTCGCTGATAAAGACGCTCAATTCGCTAGTGACGAGACCATGCGCGTTATTAATGTACCGCATTGTGAATCGCCAATTGCTCCTATTGTTTATACCTTGCCACTGCAGCTATTGTCATATTATGTTGCGGTGATTAAAGGGACTGATGTTGATCAACCACGTAATTTGGCGAAGTCGGTTACGGTGGAGTAAACTTAGTTATATAAAATGTGAAAATTTTGAGTATGGTTATGATATAAAAATCGTAACCAAAATACTTTCAGGTAAGGATATTCCTGAGGATCAACTCAAACGACTTGAGTTGATTCAAAATCTCTATCAACAGGGTCACAACTCCGTTCAAATTTCTAATTTTTTGAACAAAAATCAAATTCTCTCACCTACTGGTCTCCAATACGACCCTAAACTCGTTTGGGTAAGTCACGACAAATTTCAAAAACGAACCAAAAGGATAACTGAAAAAATCGTTTCGGTTGATCAGGACTATTTTTTTATCAAGGAAGGGGTTAAATATTGAAAAAGGTGAGAATAAGCACTCTTCACTTATTAGATAAGGTTAACAACCTTTACTTTCGATTCGGAGGAACCCTCAACATAACGTTGAGTGGTATTTAATGAGGAATGACCTGCTAACATCTGAACATCTCTCATCGAACCACCAACAGTAGAAATTTTACGAGCAACGTTGGTAATAAAGGTCCGTCTGCCAGAATGAGATGAACAACCCACCAAACCAAGTTGCTTATATTTCCCGTGGAAGAAATTAACAATCGATTGAGAAGACCCACTATGTCAGGATAGTTTTAGCCTTTTTCCGGAATCAGTGATCGGAATGCCGAAACAACCTTCTTTTTCTAGTTAAATCAACTGGTAAGCTGTGACTTAACGTCAATGTTAAGGAAACACGCTGCCATGCATAGAAAGAGAACTGAAATGAGAAAAGTAAAAGATGTCCTGCGCTTGAAGTTTGATGCCGGACTCAGCCACAGGGACATAAGCAAGTGTCTTAGTATTGGCCCTGCCACAGTGAGTGAAGTCCTCTCTCGCTTTACCGCCAGCGATTTATCATGGCCTCTGCCAGATGCTTATAGTGATGTGCAGCTTGAAGGAAAGCTCTATCCAAGCGTCATCTCAAAAAGCAAGAAGCGCCCCTTGGATGGCAATACAATAAGATTGGAGTTAAGACGCAAAGGCATGACTAAGCTTCTCTTGTGGCAAGAGTATTGTGAAGAAGAGGCAGCCACTTTAAACACCGCTTCAACTCAGAGCGACTATTGAGTTGGGCTAAGAACATTGGTGTGGGCACGCGCTCAGTCATTGAATGGCATATACACAGCCGTAAACACCCAGAGCAAGCCATCAAGACCTGTTTAGCCATACTCAACCTCACCAAGCAATACGGCAACGCACGTGTGGAGTCTGCTTGCCAAACTGCGCTGTTATTAGAGCGGCCACACCGCACTGTCGTGGTTAACCTGCTAAGCAAAACAGCGCTGTAAAATGTCTCGCTTGAGCAACTTGCCAAATTTTTATACTTCAACCTTATATCCCAATACCAGCTCATCACCTGGCATGCCGCGTATACCCCAATTTTCTTTAAGAGGCTCAGGCTTTCCGATGCCTTCAAATGGTAAGCGCTGAGTATCCGCTATAAGTTTGTTTATGCGTTTTAATGTTTTCTTATCTTGGTCCTGCCAATAAACATAATCTGACCAAGCTTCCTTTGTCCATGAGAGCACATCAGTCATTAGCTAACTCACGCTGTACAATCTGACCCTTTTAATACGTCCGATAGAATTTTTTTGATACTCATTGAGCCTCCTCCAAAGCAGTCGAGATTTTCGGTATGCTTGAGTTCGCCAAAACCAAAGGAGAAAACTCAATGAGATTTTATAATAACGCACATCCATACTATTGTGGAATAGATTTACATGCACGCTTACTTTACGTTTGCATCATTGATGACAAGGGCGAAGTCCTCGTTCATAAAAAGATTAAAGACGATAAAGATGCACTATTACAGTTACTCAGACCTTATATTGGCAGTGTCATTTTAGGCGTTGAATGTATGCATTGCTGGTATTGGGTGGCTGATTGGTGCGATGACAATGGGGTCGACTTTGTACTTGGCCATGCCTTATATATGAAAGCTATACATGGCGGTAAAACGAAGAACGATAAGGTCGATTCATTTAAAATTGCCACCTTACTTCGTGGTGGTAATTTCCCAATTGCGTATCACTACAAAAAAGAGATGCGGGCCACAAGGGATTTGCTACGTCGTCGCACGAAGATAGTTCGCCACGGTGCCATGCTTAAAAGCCACGTTGTGAACACCAACAGTCAATACAACTTACCGCCAACTCAGGTCAACTTGAAGAATATCTGCTCCCGAGATGAATTACGGGGAAGATACGAAGACCCTGCCGTTCAGCGCAATATCGACTTGGACATGAACATTCTCGACTTCTACGCCAAAGAATTAGCACAAGTAGAATGCTTTATCTTATCCAGTGCTCGTCAGCATAACCCAGAGCATCTAAAACTACTCAATACCTTTCCTGGTATTGGCAAGATACTGTCATTGACTATTTTGTATGAGCTAGGTGATATTTCTCGCTTTGATTCAGTACAGCGCTTTGCCTCTTACTGTCGACTTGTAAAGTGCAAAGCCGAATCAGCCGGTAAAGTCTATGGGACAAGCGGTAATAAAATTGGAAATGCACACTTAAAGTGGGCTTTCTCTGAAGCTGCCGTATTGCATTTACGTGGAAACGACAAAGCTAAAAACTATCTCATTCAATTACAAAAACGCATGGGTAAAGGCAAAGCGATATCCGCCCTTGCTCATAAAGTTGGCCGCTGTATTTACTTTATGCTTAAAAACGGGACAAGGTTTGATGAAGAACGCTTTTTAAAAGGGTAAGTCGCGTAATAGCGTGAGCTCAACACATAACTAGCCGTGGTTAATATCCACAAGTGCGAGCATCAAGATGGTAGACGGTAATCTGAAGAGCAACTTCCTATAATGCTACCAATATGCCACATGCACTGAGCTTGTTTTTTTGATTAGACACGCTATTGTCGCGCAACATTACAATCAGCAAAATCGCTTACACCTTGAATGAGCCTGAAACTAACTGTGCAGCAAAGCACTTCTTTTTGAATAGTGCCATCTTAGGGTTAACCAACGAATGTCTAGTGCCCCAGTTACCTCAAAGGAATGAGATGAAACTGGCAGCGGTAAGACCGCAATAAGAGAGCCTCAATATGTGTTTGCTGTAAGCGATGACTTAACAGTTACATGACAGATGAAGTAGACGCTTTTGCTGATTGATTTGGATTTGACCGCTAGCGCGGTCAAATAGATTAGTTATGGTTGTTGACAAGGGATCGGCTCATATGTGTTAAGCATAAAAAAACCCCGGATAATTCCGAGGCTTTAATAATATTGCAGCTGATTTAATTAAGCAGTTTTCTTTTTTCTAGAAAATCCAAGATCAGCCAAGCCTAGGCCGAGAAGAGCAATTGATGCTGGCTCAGGGACGGAAGCAGTTGTATCTGTAAACGTAAAATTATCCACCGCAAAACGAAAACCCTAAGTACCGTCGATCTCTAAACTAACAACGTCAGTTAAAGTGATTGCAAAACCAAAAAAACTATTGCCACTAAAGCTGTCTGTGTCGCTACTTCCATCGGAGAAATTAATCGATATATCAAAGGCATCCATCCAAATCGTTGTGTCAAATCCAAAACCTGTTTGAGTAACGTCAAACGCCACAGACAGTGTGTTGTTTCCTGTTACGCTGTCAAGAAATGGACTCGTGCCATTGCAGCGCTATGCGGATAAGTGTTTCTAATTGGCAAACCGACTTTGCAGCGGTAGATCAGAGTATGGCCGTTATCGAGCGAATAGCTAAGGAAGTATTGAACAAATAGTGAGGCAAAAAATATCTACTGACCCCTGACCCCACATTCTTATAAAAAGAATGAAAGTCAACACGCTTTAAAATAGTCACCCACAAAAGTATGAAAAATTGCACTTAAACATTCTTAGCGCATTCCTTTAACGATATTTCCCACATTTTTGACATACGTCAATTTTAGCCTTTCCATCCATGATAATTTTTTTATAGAGGTGGCTAAATAAGCCAATTATTAGCCTGGTTTACTAGGCAATGTTGCAACAATGAAAACAGCCAATCTATTTTACCCCCTTTTTTTATTAGTTAGGAGCAGTATATGAGGTTGAGAAAATATAAAAATATAGCTAGGTCTTTAGGATTCTGTGGCGTGGCGTTTTGTGCCACTAGTGCGGTGGCAGACATTGCGTTTACCCCACCAGAAATATTATCTGAGAATAATTCAGCGAACAAAACCAAACTTGTTCGTTTAGGCAATGGGTGGCTAGTTTCAGCTTATGGTGACGCTAACGGACCTGAAGTATATGACACCAAAGCGGACGAGACCCGCCTCGCTAGGGACGTTTATGTTAAAGCATGTCATCCGGCCAATAATGTTAGCCAATGCAGCCTAGCAAGTGACTGGAGTGCACCCATCAACGTCTCCAATTCTGCACAATTGTCGAGTATCGCAACAGGTTGGAATGAAGAAGTAGGGGTAGACGTTCCAATGCCCTTTTATGGAGACGCCGAAAAACCAAACATTTTTGTTGCAGGTAATTTTGCTGTTGTTACTTGGGTAAGTAAATACTGTCCTGGCGGCAACCAGCGGTTAATCAGTTATGACGCGCGTGAAGGTCTTAGTGTTCCTTTTTCTTGCCTGTATGCGGCTTATACTAATAACGTTGCGGGCAGTGTCGGAGAAGCTGCTCAGTGGAATACATTGCAATTAACTGATGGTAAAAGAGATGCAAAATCAGACTTTAATAAAGGCCTAAGTGTTAATGGTAAGGGCCTGTGGACCATATCTTGGCAGGAAGATCCACGCGGGCTGCAACTTGGCGGAGGCGAAGGGCCAGGTGATGGCGCTTCAGGAGCCAATGTCACCAAAGGCACTGATATTTGGTATACCTATACTGAAGATCTTATGGGATCACCTTTTTCAACACCGGTCAGGATCACTGATAACTACACAAGTGATGGCTCTGGCGGTAATACTAGTCCTATTTTTCACCCAGATGATTACCAGAACGAAATAGAAACGCTAGAGCGCGGAAACACTGGAGCAGCAAGGCCTAACTTAATGCTCGTTGGCGGTAGCCCTATTCCAACCGCTGTTATTGCTTACGAAGAGAGCAAAGGTGCTGATAGGCTCGATTCAGGTAAACTTGTCCGCTATCATGAGTTCCCGTTCAACAGTCCCCCAATTTCTGCTGGTGTATATGCAAGTGGAGAGCCTGGTTGTATAATTAGCGACCCGCTTGAGAATAGTCGTCGTGTGCGTTTTGTTGCGCAATCAAGCGCATCACCCGATGGCCTAAGAATGGGAGTATTCTGGCGACAAGGTTTTCCGACGGAAGGCGGGCCGGGAGATATTATGGTTCGCATAGGCAAGCAGACTAATGCCCCAGGCTCTACCGGTCTTAGACCAGAAGATATGGTGCCTTCAGTAGATGCTGGCTGCAGAGAATCAGATTATCTAGTTGCTCGAGAACTGGCCAACATGCCGGCAAGCAATATCAGTAGCAACACTGTTCCGTGGTCGCCAATAAATTCTGAACTCCCAGATGCAGCTCCTGCAAACAACCTTAACGATACATCATCATTTAATCCCTATGAAGATGCCAAAGCTCACCGTGCCGCAATTGTCGGAAATGACCTTTACATCGGTTATTCTTATGCTAAAGACTGGGCGGTCGCAACAGTTATCGATTTGGACAACTATAATTTCTGGTTGCGACGCTATAACGCAGAAGGTCTTACAAACGAAACATTCGACCAAGGTTGGACATTGGCTAAAAATGTCTCGAATATCACGGATGTAAAAATCCAAGTTAAAGAACCTCGTTTAGTGAAAACGCCTGGTAATGGCATGGGTTGCAACGTCGATGACCCTATTAGTTCTAGTTATCCAGAGAACTGTCAAAATAAAAATACTTTAATCGTTGGTTGGGGAACTGAGACAAACGTCTATGGACACATAGGAGGCTCTGAAGAAAAAGACATCTACTATAGCCGCACAAGAGATAAAGGTGAGACTTTTGAGGCGCCTACCGTGGTTGAGGGAATTGGAGATAATAACAGGTTTGAATCTCAACTTAGACCATCACCTGCGGGCAATATCATTTGGACTGTATGGAATGAAAAGGTCAATCCAGTAGGGGGCACTGATGCTGTGCTAAGCGTAACTGATGAGAGTATTGGAACACCTCCACCTCCTCCCATAGGCGGCGGAACACCTCCACCTCCTCCTGGAAGTGATGTTGATATGGCCTTGTCGAGCTTATTGGCACCATCAAGAGTCAAGGTTAGCACACCGCAAATAGTGGTAGTGCGAATAAGCAACAATGACCCCACAAACGATGCCACTGGGACCGTTACTGTTCAAGGCGTATCTTCTAGAGGCGACATTGTAGAGTTTAGCGAATCATTCAGCGAACTTGCTACGAATGGAAGTGTAGATATCACATTCGATTGGATGACTCCTTCTAAACCAACAACCGTTAACTGGACCGCGACAGTCACGGCAGATGGTGATAATGACGCCAGTAATAATTCTGCCAATGCCCTAACCCGGGTCCGTCGCTAGCCGACAAACTAATAGGGGTGTTGCTTGATTACAATTACTACATTTTTTTGTAGCAGCAACACCCTTATATTTAGTAAAAAGGAATACGTATTTTCCACAATGAATTAAGTAGTAGAGCGTATGGTAAGGCTCTTAAGCTTAAGATAAAATTTAGTGGTGAATGCAGTTTTGATGACTAGATAATTTTGCTTGTCATCAGTAAATTAAACGTAAAGATATATTCTAAAATAGAAGTTATATAGGGAAGTTTATAGTATGAATAGTATAAAATTACACGAGTATAGGTGGAATTAAGGCTATATGCTAACCTTCGTTACAGCTGGCTTTTAGAGTCGTTGATGGTTTTTGCGAAGATGATTTAGCAGTTTTTGCTAATAGGAAAAGTTTCAGCGTTTGAACTTCTTAAGTCTTTGGTACAGCAATATGGGTAAATATGGGTAGTTGAGTGCAGGATGTTCTACCATTAAATAGTATATTATTTTGTATTGTATATTGACTCAGTATCTATGCTCCAAAATTGAAATCGTGTTGGAATGAGAGCAGCTAGCTTGCCAATAAAGTCGATTGGCTCGAAGAAAACATGGGTAGTCCCGTCTCGATAGGGTGTCTTCATATCGGACTTTCCCATGGTCAGTCATGCTCAAACGTTGCTCGCTAATCGCTGGGCGGCTGATGTAACGGCACAAACGCTCCAGTTTGTCTGGCTCATCGGCATTGGCGCTTACACCTGCATGTAGCGAAAACCCAGACGTATTAACCAACTGGCCATATTCGCCCTCGGTATTCGTAGGCAAGGTTTGCAAGGTAAACACCTTCTGCCCTTGTTGTGGCTCTATCGACCCGAGCCACCATAGCAATGCGGTAGCTAACAGATGCGCCTTGCAACTGGAGTTAACTATCCATCCGGATTAACTTCATCATCTACCGGCAAATTGAGGTAGCTGTTTTCCATATCGCGCTGCACCAAACCAACTTTCTCCAAATAGCGGGCAATACGATGGCTGATGGTGTGGACGAGCTCGACCATATCGTTGTGACATGGTGCTTTGATGCGAGTGAAGGTGGTACCACCCCATGAGTTTTCGTTAATCGCACCTTCTAAAAACAGCATGTGAAAGTGGATATTTAGATTCAACGCACTGCCAAAGCGTTGAATAAGCGTAACAGCACCTGTCTTGGCTTGTTTAGTTGTAAAGCCTGTTCGATTGACAATGTGCGTAGATATAGCGCGGTGAAATGCGTCATCAACAAGAAGCGCTGCATTTTCAGTCATTCTTCGAGCGCCGCAGCTTGGTCCTGCAGACCGCGACTAAAAACCTCTGCGCTTGCAACTAAAGGCGACCAGTTTCTCATGTTTGCAGTCACCACATACTACGCGTAAAAAGCCATACTCAAGTCGTCCACAGCGCAAGAATTCATCAAACTCACGCTCAACAAATGTGGGTAAGTGTTTATCTTGTTCTGATAAGGTTTCTTTGAATTCAGGATAGTATTGCTCGACCAGTTGATACAACAAGGTGTTTTCCGGTCGGTGGCGTTTGTATTTCGCCGCTTGCTGCAATGCCAGCACAGCTCTCATCCTTGATTGACCTACTTGAATGAAAGTCTGCCTGAAGGTTCGAAGGTTTTCGACTGGTCAATAGGTGGTTTTTGCTTGTGAAAGTGGAAAACTGCTCAGGGCAGCTTACCGCCCAAACCGGACCTTAGCACTAAGAATGTTATAGGTGTAGTTTTTTGACTAAACCCCATATTGAAGTTAGGTAAGCTCTATATCAGGCGAGTTTTCACAAATACCGTCATTACATTGAAACCTTATTTCATATATTGGCTTAACGTTGAGATCAGAGTGTCGAGATTTTTTACACTTTTCATCCTAACCCTAATCCTAATCCTAAAGATAAAATGTAACTATATGAAATAAAACAGTAATAAAATTATGGCAGCAATTTTGCATTTAAAATAATAATGTCCACGACAATTAGAAAGAAGTTAAAGATGAGAATTATACTACGGAATATTTTTACAGTGTTCATTTTGCTGGGGGCTGCTAGTAATGTAAGTGCAACTTTAATAACTTTAATAATAGACGACGGACAGCTACATCGCGCTACCAACATAGATGTGAATGGTAAATTGTATGATGTGGAATTTATAGATGGATCATGTTTGAGTTTGTTTGGAGGCTGTAACGAACCCTCTGATTTTCAGTTCACCACAGAAGCACTAGTACATGACGCGTCCGAGGCCTTATTGGACCAAGTATTCACGAGTCCGGAGTTTGTCTTTTCGAAATTGAGGATACGCGGGTGCGAGGCCGGGGCGTGTTTTGTGAATATTGCTTTTGATGGCGACGGTGATACTTTTACTTCACGCAGCCTTTCGTTTATAGGCGTCTATCCGGTTGGGGCCGGCACATTAAGAAGAAGCGCCGATTATAATTCTATTATATTAAGTAGTGTTACGTATGCGAGATGGACCGTGTCAGCCCCTTCTACATTAATTATTTGGGGATTGGGCCTAATCGCTTTAGCATCACGTCGTTTTAAGAAGTAATCTTAATTCTACTGATTGACTATCAAAATCTATCATCGTCGACGGTATACCTGAATAAACCCATGTAACCCAATATCGTCGATAATCATCAAGAAACGTCACCCAATTCAGTAGGCGTTTTTTTTGCTTTCTCTTATATAAAAAGGGGCTGCGTTAGTCGACGAATGTGATTGTCAGCATGTCCAAGCCCGCTCGTTGCCGTAGTCGCAGTACTGGTAACAGCAAGGGCAAAGCCTAGACCAACTTTTAAGCTCAGTAGGGTGTTTGTTAAGTAAGCGATCAAAATAGACCGTTCTTCTATTCTTAATCTAAGCCTATAAAATTCAATCATTGATTAAAACAGGAGATAACATCAATGATTAGACGAAGCCCTCAAGAATGGCAGCAACTTATC